>Ga0180438_10000057_pt1 | contig 224677 bp, 195 predicted proteins | sample SS_ome_12_FD_132455 | JGI IMG/M metagenome (GOLD analysis project Ga0180438, IMG submission 132455) | Hypersaline lake sediment archaeal communities from the Salton Sea, California, USA - SS_3_D_2 metaG | ecosystem: Environmental > Aquatic > Non-marine Saline and Alkaline > Hypersaline >...
GAGAGAAGCTCAGATACTGATCGAGGATTGGAGGCGCAAATACAACACAATTCGTCCACACAGTGCCCTGAACTACCGTCCACCGGCACCTGAAGCTATACTGGTGCCACCACCCCCTTCCATAGCCTGGGATCCAACTTAAGGGGTGGTACAAACTTTGGGGGCAGGTCAGCCTATATCCCCGGTCTTGGCAACGCTTACCCCGACTTGGTACGGAAGCTGTTTGACGAGGCTATGGCTGGGGACTACGAGGCCGCGTACGAAACGCATAAGCTGGTCCTCAAACTACGCAGCTTCATGAAGATCTGCGGGCCGACGCTGGTCGGCGTGACTGAAATGGCGTGGCTGCGCGGCATCAATGCCGGTTACCCGCGCCCGCCTTTCGCGCGGGCCGACGAGGCAACCGTCGCCAAGTTGCGTGATGCCCTGACGAGCGAAGGCGCGTTGGAGGCAGCAGTGTGAAAGGTCGTCAGGTCGTCGTCGCAGCGCGCTCCATTGGACGTGTTGAACCCACTGGAGCAGAACCTATCACTGCGGAGATGATCGCTGAGGCGGCCAATTTGCGAATCATCGCCATGCACGGCGTCGGGCTGAATCACATCGACCAGGAAGCTGCTGAGGCACGTGGCATAGTCGTCAAGGCCGTGCCAGGTGGCAACGCCGACGCTGTAGCCGACCTCACCTGGGGATTGATGTTTGCTGTTTCGAGAAGAATCGCCGAAGCAGACGCAGCCGTCCGGCAAGGAGAATGGGGCAAGTTCATCGGCCACAGCGTCAGCAAAAAGACGTTGGGCATCGTCGGCTTCGGCGCGATTGGCAAAGCGGTCGCCAGGAGAGCATCCGGTTTTTCCATGGTGCTTCTTGCCTATGACGTGCTAACGGACGAAGCGACTGCGCAGTCACTTAATGTGGAGTACGTTAGTCTGGATACCTTGTTGGAACAATCTGATTTCGTCACGCTCTACGTCCCGCTGATGGATGCTACTCGTGGCCTTATCGGCGAGCGGGAGCTTGCGATGATGAAACCCAGCGCTGTCCTGGTAAACGTCAGTCGTGGAGGTGTCGTGGACGAGCAGGCGCTCTGTCACGCCCTACACGAAGGCTCGATTGCCGGAGCAGGTATTGACGTATACTCTGAGGAACCGATAGCAGCCGATCACGGTCTCTTGCAAGCACCCAACTGTGTGCTGACACCGCACATCGGCGGAAGATCAGTCGAGACCATCCGGCACATCGGCATCGAGACTGCCCGGAATATCTTGGAGGCCCTGCAATAAGTCTCAAGGCCTGTCGAATGCAGTGAGCAACTGACACCGCTGCTCATAGAAGCAAACTGAATAGCAGGGTCCTGCCTCAAGGCGGGACCCTGCTATTCCCGTCGGTGGCGACGCGAAGACGGACGCGCCGCATTTGATATGACGCATAGTCGTCTGGGGCGCGGCAACCAGACTATTTCCCTGGGCTTCTTCCAAACCGAATAGGTCATTGGGGTGATTGGCACCGCCCTGGCAGGCACGTTATACTCACCTGCAATAATGCACGTGGAACTGTCAACCTATACCCAGACCCGGCATTGAGCCGGGTTTTTTGTTTGGCACGTGGAAGGAAAATAAGTAACAACACAATGTCAACACATACACGACGCCTGACCGGAACCATCAAATGGTACCACCGCAAAAAAGGCTATGGATTTGTAACCCCCGACGCAGGCGGTGAAGATGTATTTCTGCATCATTCCGCGTTGCAGCGAAGCTACCAGGCCCGCATCGACACTGGGGACCGGGTTACCTTCGCCGTCGAGCAACGCCAAAAAGGACCATCCGCCGTCGATGTCACCCAAATTGAAGACACGCTGCCCCAACGTCAGCAAACGGGCGGCAGCCACTTCGAAGATCTCAATCTGACCGCCGACCTGCTGCGCGCCGTGCGAGAGGCGGGCTATGTCGAACCGACCCCCATACAGGTTCAGGCTATTCCCGATGTCCTCGCCGGGCGCGACCTGCTCGGCTGCGCCCAGACCGGCACCGGCAAGACCGCCGCCTTTGCCCTCCCCATCCTGCAGCGCTTGGCAGCCACCACAGCCCAACCGCGTGGCTCCAACGGAAACCACAAGCATCAGAAGCGCCCTGTGCGGACCTTGGTGCTTTCCCCCACGCGCGAGCTTGCCATCCAGATCGGCGACAGCTTTAATGCCTATGGTCGCCACACCGGGCTGACCAATACTGTCATTTACGGCGGAGTTGGGCAGAATCCACAGGTTCAGGCGCTCAAGCGGGGCGTGGACGTCGTCGTCGCCACACCGGGGCGGCTACTCGACCTGATGGGGCAGGGGCATGTCACCCTGGATCGCGTCGAGGCGCTGGTCTTCGACGAAGCCGACCGCATGTTGGATATGGGCTTCATCCACGACGTCCGCCGCATCGTCAAGCAGGTGCCCAGGAAACGCCAGACCCTCCTGTTCTCGGCCACCATGCCTCGTGAAATCGTTGAATTGGCCGCCAGCATTCTGCACGACCCCGTCGAAGTATCCGTTTCCCCTGAGCAGCCAGCCGTCGAAGCCATAGAACAGGCGGTCATCTTCGTTACCAGGCAAAAGAAGCAGGCCCTACTGCAAGACCTGCTCAAAGATCCAACGGTCACGCGGGCGCTAGTTTTCACGCGCACCAAGCGCGGTGCCAACCGCGTCGTCAAGCGTCTGGCCCAGGCCGGTATCTCCGCCGAGCCCATTCACGGCAACAAATCGCAAACCGCTCGTCAGAGGGCGCTCAAGAACTTCCGGGCCGGAAAAACCCGTGTGCTCGTCGCCACCGATGTCGCCTCCCGTGGCATTGACGTGGAGCACATCTCGCACGTCATCCAGTTCGACCTGCCCAACGAGCCAGAAACCTACGTCCATCGCATTGGCCGCACCGGGCGGGCCGGGGCAGAAGGCGTTGCCCTCGCCTTCTGTGACGACATCGAACGCCCCTACCTGAAGGACATCGAAAAGCTGATTCGCATGCGCGTGCCGGTCATCCAACAACCCTTCCGCTAATCCTGCTGAGTCACCCCCAATTCCCCGTCCCCCTTCGTTAGATGGGGGACGGCGTGTATCGTTCAGCTTCGCTGGGGCGCGCGAGGGGTACAGGCTGCCAGCGAGGCTGATTCCGGCCAATCCTCAGAAACTGTCCTGACCCCTGCCCAACGCTGGGTGTACAATTTGGAAACCTGACGGAAAAGCAGTGAACGTTCTGTCGAAAACAGATGACGGAGCCTTGGTATTGAGAGAAGAGAGAATCAAGCCCTGACCGTATTGCAGTCTCTCGGACGACACAGCAGAAATCTGTGTCAATCTGTGTAATCAGTGGACCACACTTCATCCGCTCTCTCCTCATCTCTGTCCAAAAGTGACATCCTGCGACACCCGGCGACGAAAAACTGGCGCGCGTCTCTCCCAAACGCCCCAGAAGTGCTACATTCCGCTGAGTGTGGCTCCCGATACCCGCATCTTACTAAATATATAGGGACATCATACCAATTACGTATTGACACGCCACCTGTGCAGCACTAGAGTAATGAGTAGTAATAACTAATGGTAACAGTGCTGGTTCGACCAGGACTTGAGGTTTCCCGAATCTGTTGGTACCAAGTCCTGATAGGCGAAGACCTCACAACTACCGGCGGTTCTATCGCTGAGTTTCTCTGCCGCGCGGATGATGCGAACGGCATTGTCCGTCTCTCCACCGCGGGTTCAGCTTCTGGCAACCAGCACTCTTGATTGACAGGACGCGTTAGTGTTCTGTCCTCATCGGCGGTTGGGCTGTGGTCACTGCCCATATCGTCGATAGGGCCACGGGAGCAGGCCTTCCAGCAAGAGGCCTGGGGTAAAGCGAGATGCCATGATGAAATCGTATCGCTTCCGAGGGTTCCCTGTTGTCCTTATTCCGCTGATTGCCCTGGGTATGAGTTCATCCATGCCAGCCCCCGGCGCGCTGCCCAGTCCGGCCTCCGAAACGGCCCCCGAGCCATCCCAACAGCAACCTCCAGGTGTGCGACAAGGCTTCAGCGACGAAACCGGCAAGCTGAGTTTCATAGGCTTTGAGCCCGCCCAGCCTCGGGAGGTGCCCGGCAGCGTGCGCGGCAGTTGGCGTCCGCAAGATCACGCCATGGCCTCGCTGATACTGTACGGCCCGGAGTTTGGTGTCCGCAACCCGCTGCGCGACATGCAATTGCAGCGAGTGCAAACTACCGATGGGGGGCGGGAACACTCTCGTTACCAGCAAACCTACCAGGGCGTGCCGGTGTTGGGCGGCGAACTGGCCGTCAACACCACGTCGCGCGGCCAACTACTGTCCATCAGCGGCGAAGTTTCGCCGGACCTGTCGCTTTCCACCCAGCCGCAAATCAGCGCCGCCCAGGCCCGCGAGACCGCCCTGGGCGTCATCGCCACAGTCCACGACCTGAGCGCCGCCGATCTGGAAGCGACGGAGCCGGAACTGTGGATTTTTGACGAGCGCCTGCTGCGGCCCAGCACGCGCCCGGCGGAGTTGGTCTGGCGCATGGACGTCACCCCTCGCGATGGCTCGCTACCCATCCGCGAGTTGGTGCTGATCAATGCCGAGACGGGCGGCGTCAGCCTGCACTTCAACCAGGTGGATACCGCCTGGGTGAGCGCGCCGCCAGCCGAAGCCCTGGCCGCGTCGGACCCGGCGCCGCTGCAAGCCACCATCACGGTGAACACCACCGCCGACGACAACACGGTCAACGGCAACTGCACGCTGCGCGAGGCCATCATCGCGGCCAATACCGACACGGCGGTGGACGCCTGCCCCGCCGGGAGCGGCGACGATGTGATCGACCTGTCCGCAGGGACCTATCAGTTGAGCATCCCCGGAAGGAGTGAAAATGCAGCCGCTACCGGCGACCTCGACATCACGGATAGCCTAACCATCGACGGCGCTGGCGCGACCTCGACTATTGTTGACGGTGGTGACCTTGATCGGGTGTTCAGCATTTCGGGTGTTACGAGCGTCACACTTTCCGGGGTGACGATTCAGAATGGGGGCTACGAAAGGGGAGGCGGCATCTACAGCCTGTCCGGAGGACATCTGACGCTCGTTGACAGCACGATAACCAGCAATGGGATATCACTCTCTGATAACGGCGGCGGTATCTATTCAACCGGCACGGTAACGCTGAACAACAGCACAGTCAGCGGCAACCTGGGCAACCGAGGGGGCGGTATTTACGTTGAAGGGCCACTCTACGTAAACAACAGCACCGTTGCCGAAAATGAAAGCGTCCATGGTGGCGGTATTTACTCTTCTGCATACGTGGCGATAAGCAACAGCACCATCACCGCCAACACCGCTTCATATACAGGTGGCATTCGTACTGGCTTTTTCCTCACCACACGAAATTCAATTATTGCCGGCAATAACGCCTCCTCAGATGGGCCGGACTGCTTCTTTGAGGCTGGAACGTTTACGTCCGGAGGTCACAATCTGATCGGGAACAATGAGGACTGCCTGTTCACACCGGCCACCGGCGACCAGATTGGCACGAGCGCCAGCCCGATTGATCCGGCATTGGGTCTGCTAATGGATAATGGTGGACCCACCCAAACAAATGCTCTGCTCACCGGCAGCCCGGCTATCGACGCGGGCAACCCTGCCACTCCAGGCAGCGGTGGAGATGCCTGCCTGGCAACCGACCAGCGCGGAGTAGCCCGACCCGATGGGGTGGCCTGCGACATAGGAGCTTTTGAAGGAGATGTGGCAGACTCCACACCGCCCACTGACCCCACCGGTGTTAGCAGCCCATCGCACGAACCAGGTGAGCGATCTTTCGACAACACGGTAGAAGTTATTTGGACAGATGACGCTGCGGATACAGGTGGAGCGGGACTGGCTGGTTACTCAACGCTGTGGGATTCTATCCCCTCCGGGCAGCCTGACAGTGCCATCGAGCACGCGGCGGATGTTTTATCCGAGACAAGTTCAGAACTGCCCAACGGTGAATGGTATTTTCACTTAAGTAGTTGCGATATAGTCGGCAACTGCACCAACACGCTGCATCTGGGCCCGTTTGTTATACGAAACGTCGGGATACGGACCTACGATGCTGAGAATAGCTCGTCATTGCCGGGCACTTTCCTTTGTGACGAAACCCAGTTCCCGTGCAACGTCGACAGCCATGCCAGGTCCGCACACAGGTACGCGCGCGACACATACGAATTTTACGATTCTCACCATGGCCGCGATAGCATCGATGATGCTGGAATGACCATCATCTCAAGCGTTCATTACCGTCTCCACTACGCCAACGCCTTCTGGAACGGTTCGCAGATGGTCTACGGCGACGAGTATGGCTACCCGCTGGCCGACGATGTGGTGGCTCACGAACTGACGCACGGCGTCACCCAGTATGCGTCCGGTTTGTTCTACTACTACCAGTCCGGTGCCATCAACGAGTCGTTCTCCGATCTGTGGGGTGAGTTCGTCGACCTGACTAATGGCTATGGGGCCGACAGTGCCAGCTACAGATGGCTGGTAGGCGAGGATGTTTCCGGCATTGGCGCCATCCGCGATATGGCCGACCCGCCCGTCTACGGCGACCCGGACCGGATGGGCAGTCCCCTCTACTACACCGGCAGCGCCGACTTTGACTACTTCGGTGACAACGGCGGCGTGCACACCAACAGCGGCGTCAACAACAAGGCCGTCTACCTGATGACCGACGGCGATACCTTCAATGGGGAGACCGTCACCGGACTGGGTATTGACAAGGTGGCCGCCATCTACTACGAGGCCCAGACCAACCTGCTGACCTCCGGCTCGGATTATTCTGACCTGTACCACGCGCTCTACCAGGCCTGCCTGCACGTGGTGGGCGGGGTGGAGGGTGTGACCCAGGCCGATTGCCAGGAGGTGCGCGACGCCACGGACGCCGTCGAGATGAACCTCGAACCGGCGCAAGGCTACAACCCGCACGCCGAGCTGTGCCCCGGCAGCGAGACGCCCTTCAACCTGTTCTATGACGATCTGGAAAGCGGCGACGGCAACTGGACCTTCGACGCGCTGACCGGCACCAGCAGTTGGGTCTGGGCATCGGGCTACGCCGCCAGCGGCACAAACATGCTGTGGGGCGACGACTACTACGAGCAATCCGACTCGTACGCCGCCATGAATCTGGACGTGACGCTGCCTGCCGGTTCGCAGCCCTACCTGCACTTCAACCACGCCTTTGGCTTCGAAGACCCCGACTACGACGGCGGTTGGCTGGAGGTCAGCACCGACGGCGGCGGATCCTGGTCGGATGCCAGATCGCTGTTTGACGACGGCCTGACCTATTCGGAGCGCATCAGGTCTTCGTCGGGCAAGGGCGACAATAACCCCAACGCCGACCATCGTGCCTTCGTCGGTGATAGCCACGGCTACGTCTCCTCGCGCTACGATCTGAGTTCGCTGGCGGGCGAAGACGTGCGCTTCCGCTGGCGCATCAGCACTGACCCGCTCTGGTATGACTGGGGCTGGTTCGTGGACGACGTGCGCATCTACAATTGCGGCACCGACGACGTGCCGCCTACCGATCCCAACCCCGGATCGCTGACCAGCACCAGCCACACGGAGGGCATTCCCTCGACGGACAACGTGATCGTGATGGAGTGGGGGGATGGGGCCGACGATGTGGGCGGCAGCGGGCTGGCCGGTTACTCGGTGCTCTTCGACGACCAGCCGACCAGCCAGCCGGACAGCACGGTGGACGTGCTCGCCGGGGCCAGCAGCCCCAACACGGCGTCCAGTGCCAGGATGGCAAGCGGTACGTGGTACTTCCATCTCTCCACCTGCGACGTGGCCGGTAACTGCACCAACACGCTACATGCCGGGCCGTACGTCGTGGATGGGACGCCGCCGCAAGTGGCCAACGTCGGCTCGGTGGAAGACAGTGGCGACGGCAGCCTGACCGAAGACGAGCAAACACGGGCCAGCATCACGCAGTTGCTAATAAGCTTCGACGAGGAAGTGCGGGACGGGACCGGCCCGGATGGTGCTGAGAATCCAGCTAACTACCACCTAGAGACCTTCGTGGCCGGTCATGACCTTGTAATCAGCATCGATGCGGTGAACTATGATCCAGGTACAGGCACGGCCACGCTGGACGTCAACGGCGGCACCCGCCTGCCGCCGAACGTATACATCCTGACAATCTTCGGGGGAGGGACGTCAGCGATCACCGACCTGATCGGCCTGCTACTGGATGGCAATGGCGACAGTATCCCCGGCGGAGACTTTGTGCGCGAGTTCACGGTGCTGCCGCCATGCTTCTCGCTCACGACAGCCCTCTCCGACGAGGCCGCAGGCAGCCTCAGCGTCAACCCTGGCCCGAACTGCGACGGTACGCTGTACGCCGAAGATTCCGTGGTCACGCTGGAAGTCACCCCCAACCCCGACTACGTGTTCGACCAGTGGAGCGGCGACGCCAGCGGCTCGGACAACCCGCTCGACGTGACGATGGACGGCCACAAGGACATCACGGCCAACTTCCTGGCCTGCTACACCCTGTCCACACAGGCCGTTCCCTCGTCCGGCGGGACGGTCAGCGCCGACGTGGCTCCCAACTGTCTGGGTACGAAATACCTCGCGGGCACCGCCGTCGAGTTGACGGCCACGGCCAGCGATAACCACGAGTTCATCGCCTGGAGCGGCGACGCCAGCGGGACGGAAAACCCGGTCTCGGTGACGATGGACGATCACTACGACGTGCTGGCCCTCTTCAACGCGCTGCCCATCGAGGGGCAGCCGCCCCTTGAGGTAATGGAGGTCGGCGTGGAGGGGGACGGGCCGTATACCGTCGAGTTGCATCTGGCCGGGATGCTGGCCGATAGCTGCACGCGGCTGGACCGCGTCGAGCAATCGCGCGCTGGCTCTGACGTGGAGGTGGAGGTCATCACCGTGCGGCCCGGCGGCGTGTCCTGTGCGCAGCGTGCCACGCCTTTCGACGTGGACGTGACGCTGGACGGCACGTTCGACGCGGGAACCTACGATCTGACCTGCAACGGCGAACCAAGTACTTTCGACGTGCCTTGATGCAGCTTATTGAAGTAGCGCGAAAGAGAACCGGACAAGGTGGCTTCAGCCCCTTGTCCGGATTGATGTACATAGGAGCCAAAATCTGTGTAATTAGTGGATGGCACTTCATCCGCTTTGCCGCATCCCTTCTCCTAGTAACATCTGTGACACCGGGCGACAAAAAACTGACATCCGGTCCGCCAAAATGCGCCAGAATCCTCGCAGCCGACAACCAGACGACATACAAATCCAGCCGTTTATGGTCCACAAACGTACCACTTTCTACGCATAGCTACACATAGACTCCCCCCCAAAGTGGTTCACTTTCCGGCCACCCCCTCGAACGCCCCATTTTGCCCTCCCGCCAATCCCGGGTACGATACCCCCGGAGGAAAATCGTGACCCAGTTGCTCTTTCTCAAACTCGGCGGCTCCCTCATCACCGACAAACGCCAACAAGCCGCCGCCCGCCACGACGTGATCCGCCGCCTCGCCCGCGAGGTCAGCCGCGCCCTCGCCGAGCGAGACGACCTCGCCCTGCTGGTCGGGCATGGCAGCGGCTCGTTCGGCCACTACGCCGCCCAACAATTCAACTTCGCCTACCAGCAGCAGACCACCTGGGACGGCTTCGTCCACATCGGGGCTGCCGCCGCCCGCCTCAATCGCCTCCTCGTCGACACCTTCCTCGACGAAGGCATCCCGGTTTTCCCCGTCCAACCCTCGGCCACTGCGCTCTGCCGCGCCGGGCAGCTCATCCGCCTCGACGACTCGACCATCCAGACTATCCTCCAGCAGGGCTGCGTCCCGCTCGTCTACGGCGACGTCTGTCTGGACGAGGAACGCGGCTGGACCATCATCTCCACCGAGCAAATCCTGGCCCACCTGACCCCCTTGCTCAAGCCGCGCCGCATCCTCCTCGCCGGGGAAGTGAGCGGCGTGTACTCCGGCGACCCCACCGCCGACCCGGATGCCCGCCCGATACCCGAGATTTCCGCTGCCAACTTCGAAGCAGTGCGCGCGGGCCTGACCGGCGCGGACGGCTACGACGTGACCGGCGGCATGTTGACCAAAGTCGAGTCGATGGTTGAGTTAGTCGAGGCCCAGCCTGGCCTCGAAGTGGGGTTGATTTCGGGCCTGGAGCCGGATCAGGTCTACGCGGCTCTGCTCGGCCGCCCCCTGACGGGCGGCACGGTCATCCGCGCCTAGGGAGCCGCGAGCGGGATTTCGTCGCGGTGGCCCAGGCCCTTCGAGTTGTCGACGAAGTACAGCCTGTCGGGTACCAGACGATACCAGCGGATGCCCCTCATCGCCCCGGCAATCTCCTGCTCTGGCGGGCCAAGTTGCGCCACCACGAACGGATACTTGGCCGTGAAGACCTCGATCGCGCGCTGCATGGCCTCGCCGTTGAGGGCGGAGGCAACTCCCTCCAGTTGGATGCCCTTGATGGCAGACCACTCCCGGTAATCCTCCTGGATTGTCGCCGCCACACGCGGCTCGGCGCGGATGTTCGTCGCGTGGCGTGTGTGTGGGGCGGAGAGGAAATACAGCGTGAAGTCCTCGTTGGCGTAGAACACCGCCGCCGCCCACAGTCCTTCTGGCCCGGAGGTGGCGACGGTCATCACGTTGTGATCGCCCAGGTAGCGCAAGGCGGCTGCGCGAGGGTCGCTGCTCATGAGTCCTGCGGCCCGGCTGGCGGCCCTTGCCAGCGCTGGAAGAGGTCCTCGGCCAGTTCGATGCCGAACAGGTCCAGCGCGCGGTTGACCGTCTGGTTGATGATGTCGTCCAGAGATTGGGGCCGGTGGTAAAAGGCGGGCACGGGCGGCATCACCAGCGCGCCCATCTCGGCCACCTGAACCAGCAGGCGCAGGTGGCCCAGGTGCAGGGGCGTCTCGCGCGGCACGATCACCAGCCTGCGATCCTCTTTGAGCGTTACGTCTGCCGCGCGCAGCAGCAGGTTGTCGCTGAAGGAGGTCGCGATGCCCGACAGCGTTTTGATCGAGCAGGGCATCACCAGCATGCCCATCGTCCGGTACGAGCCAGACGAGATGGGCGCGGCGATGTTCCCGAAGCGGTGCACCACGTCGGCCAACGTCTCCACGTCCTTCACGGTGTAATCCGTTTCGAGAACGATGGTTTGCCCGGCGGCGCTGCTGAGGACGAGGTGTGTTTCGATGTCGGGAACGCCGCGCAGAACTTCCAGCGCGCGTATCCCGTAGATCACGCCACTGGCACCTGATAGGCCAACGACCAACCTTTTCAATATACCTGTCTCCCTTGTGTACTGGCGGGGACATCCTACATCCGGCCCGGCAGGCTGTCAATGTTCCTGCTATTCCGGTTCGCCAAAAACGCGACTTTCCTGAATAATTAGGCTAGCCCTTGTACGATTCGTTTCATCCGGCGACGGAACCAGGAGATTGTGATGAGTGACAGCCCCAAACGCATCGCCATTCTCACCGACAGCACGTGCGACCTTTCCCAGGAATACCGGCGGAAACACAACATCTACGTCGTGCCGCAGCTTCTCGTCTGGGGCCAGGAAACCCTGCGCGACGAGTACGACATCGACGCCGAGACGTTCTTCAAACGTCTAGCCACGGACCCGGTACATCCTCGCACCTCGCAACCTTCCGTGGGCGATTTCCTGGAGATGTACAACCAAATCGGCCAGGAAGCCGACGAGATCGTCGCGGTGCTGATCTCCCACCATCTGAGCGGCAGCATCGCCTCCGCCGAGGGTGCGAAAGAGATGGTGGACATCCCGGTCCACATCGTCAATTCGCTCTCGGTGACGCTGGGGCTGGGCGCGGCGGTGATGGCGGCTGTCGCCGCTCGCGAGGCTGGCGGCGACGTAGCGGCGATTGTCGCGGCAGCCGAGGAACGCGCCAGGAACCATAACCTGGTTTTTGTGGTGGATACCCTGGAGTACTTGCACAAAGGCGGGCGAATCGGCGGTGCGCGCAAGCTGCTGGGCACCGCGCTTAACATCAAGCCGGTGCTGCAAATTGTCGACGGGCGCATCGAGCCGCGAGAGAGCGTCCGTACCCGCTCCAAGGCGATTACGCGTATGCTGGAAGTCGCTGCCGAAGGGCTGGACACAAACGCGCCGCTGGGTGGGGCGGTCCTGCACGGCAATGCCCCTGAGGACGGCGCTCTGGTAGCTGAGCGCTACCGGGAGCTTTACCAGCCGCAGGAATTCACGATGAGCGAGGTGACGCCCATTGTTGGGGTCCATTCCGGTCCGGGGGTCATCGGCGTGGTCAGCTACAATCTCTGATTCTGCGAGGTCATCAATGGAAGCCCGCACGCCCGACGACGTACAGGCCGCGCTCGACGCGCTTGGCCTCGACATTCAGGTACAGCACTTCGAAACCTCGACGGCCACCTCGCAAGAGGCCGCCGACAGCATCGGTACCAGCCTGGGCAGCATTGCCAAAAGCCTGGGCTTTCTAGTGGACGGCCAGCCGGTGGTCGTGATCGCCTCCGGCGACCAGCGCGTGGATGACCGCAAACTGGGTGCCTTGCACGAGGTCAGCCGCAAGAAGGTCAAAATCGCCAACCCAGATGCCACTGTAGAGGCTACCGGCTATGCGCCCGGCGGGGTGCCGCCGGTGGGGCACACCAATTCGCTGCCCATCTATATCGACCAGACCCTGAGCCGGTTTGAGCTGGTCTATGCGGCAGCCGGGTCGCCTAACGCCATCTTCCCCATTCCGTACGAGACGCTGGTCGACGTGACGGGTGGGCAGGTGGTGGATATAGCCAAAGAATAACTGCGGTTTCCCAATCTGGCCGATTTGGCTACAATGGGCACGGCTGTATGCCAGGAATTATGGGGTAAATGCCGCTATTTCAACTTGCTGCTCGAGTGCGGGGAGGGAATCATGGTCAAGAAAGTCCTGCGTTGGCTGCCGCTGACGGTGTTCTTGCTGGCCGCCTGCAATCTGGGACAGGGTGTTCCCACTGCGGAGGATATCACGCCCACTGTCCCCATTATCCCGGCCGAAGTGCCGACGGAGGAGGAAGAGGGCCTGCCACCGGCGGAGGAGTCCAGCACTGACCCCGCCGTTGCCGAGAGCATCGGGCCGGTGACGGTGACGGGCGAGTTTACCGTCGGCGAGACGGTCAGCATCCGCGTCAAGCGCGGCGAGGCGGTTTCGAGCGTCAATTGCCTGACCGTGCACCAGGAGACGGACGCTACTGTCGTGCTCGACCCGCCCAGCACCAGCGGCCCGTCGCTTGACGGCACTTTCGACGAATCCTTCACCTTTGATCCGCCGCAGGCCGGGACCTACAGCGTCAGCTGCACCGGTGTCGCGCTGACGATTGACGGCCTGGTGGAAGTCGAGGCCGATTCCTCGCCGTTTACCATCGAGGCCAAGGGCTGATTTCGACGCGGACGGTTGGGACATCTTAAGCTAATACGAAGTGGCGGGCACGGCCCGCCCTTCTTTGTTTGATCTCGTCGAGAGGACCGGCAAGTGCGTTTTTCCAGGGGATTTGCCTGGCGGGTGGTGGCCCTGGCGCTGTGGCTGGGGGCCTGCCGCGCCACACCCCCTGCTTCGCCCTCGACGCTGGTCTACGTCCAGGAGGGGCAGGTGGCGGTCTGGCCTCCCGACCAGTCCGTGCCCCCCGCCGTTGGCGCGGATAGAGTCGCCTCGCCAGACGGCACGCGCTGGGTGGCTGGCAGCTTCTATGCGCTAACGCTGCACGACGCCGAGACAGGCGAAACCTGGGTCGTCGCTGCCGGCGAGCCCGGCGAGGAAATCATCCCGGAGTCGGTGGCCTGGTCGCCGGAAGGGCGGCGAATTGCCTTTCTGCAATTCGCCGTCAGCGCCTACCGCGTGCAGATCGTGACCCTCGAAGGGCTGGCGCTGCGCTCTGTCGAATTGCCTGCCGGGCGCGCGGGGGGCCAGTTGGCCTGGGTGGACGAGGCTCGTCTGGTCTTCAGCGATCTTGACCGCCTCTTTGTCTACGATCTGTCGAGCGGCGAGACGCTGGAGCTGGGTGAGGGTCGCCAACCGGTGCCATCGCCGGATGGCTCGCGGGTGGCCTTCGAACGGGTCAGCGCGGTGGCGCGGAGCGGGTGTGCCACGGCGGTGGGCGTGGGCATGGTGGGGGCGGACGGGAGCGATTGGCGGGTCGTGCTGGACGAGGCAGACCGCTTTGCCTCGGTGGTGGGCTGGTCGGAGGGCGGGGCCGGGCTGATCGTGCTGAGTCGCCCTATCGACTGTAACGCCGAGCAGCCGCCTCTCCCGGACCGGCTGCTGCGCCTGGACGTGGACGACGGCGCGGTGACCACGCTCTCCGCGCGGGACGGCGGGCCCTGGCCGCTCGGCCCCCTCGCCAGCGACCCTTCCAGCGACCAGATGGTCTTCGTGGAACCGGGGTGCAATCCCACCGACGAGACGGTCACTTCTCAACAGCTTGTCGTGTCCTCAATTGGGAAGCCAGACCAGCGAGAGGTCGTGGCCGAAGCCCGTGCGGCGGGCTGTGCCTTCTTGGCCCTGCGCTGGCTGCCGCCGCCGATAGCACGCCCTAATGTGAATCTCCAGTGAATCTGTAGGCTTCTTTTCGTCGTCCTGGTATAGAATAAGTGGCGGTGAACGCTCTCACCTGGCACTCGAAGTTTGAGCTTCTGTGGTAGGTGACCGGTTATCGGCGGTATCTGGTCACGTTGGCTTCTGCAGACGTTGAATCGCTTGTAAGGCTGCTTCTCGCACGCGCCGGTCGGGGTCGGTGGCGCTGGCGATGGTCAGCGCAGGGATAGCTGCTGCGTCGCCGATCCAGGCCAGGCCGCGTGCGGCGGAGTAGCGTACCGCTTTGCTGCGGTCGTGCAGGCAGTCCATCAGGGTGACGACGGCGCGTGGGTCTTCGCTGTAAGCCAGCGCGCGCACAGCGGTCTTGCGATAGCGGTAATCGTCGCTTCGGGTGTGGACGACTTCGCATAGCCTTTCGACCACCCTCAAATCAACCTCTCGTCCCTCCCGGCGCGCCGCCCCACAAATCTTGCCCAACGATAGAATTGCGCTCCGTTTGACCACATCGGGTTCGGGGCCATCCAGCACGTGCAGCAGCGTCTCCGTCGCGTCTGGGTGTGCGATCAGACCCAGCCCTTCGACGGCCCGGTGGCGATCTGGGACGTTCAATCGCTGGTTGCGCACCATGTGAATGAGTGGATCTACGGCGTCGGCCACACGCAGCCGCCCCAGCGCTACGATGGCCCGCGAGCGCAATTCGGGGTCGGTCAGCCGTGCCCTCAGCGCGGGCGTGGCGATGGGGTCGCCCAGCACGCCCAGCGAGTCGATCAGGTTCAGCCGCTCGTCGCGCGGGCGGCGGAACAGGCGCTGCCAGAACGACGGGCGTGCCATCGGCCCGGCCTTCTCCAGCCGGACGAGCAATGCCTCGGCGTAGCGCCGCTTCTCGTCTTCTGGAATCAGGCGCACCACGCGCTCAAGTTCCTTGGCGGGCACCCAGCGCCCACGGTTGAGGTCGGACAGGATGTGTTTCTTCAGGCGGATGCGACGCTCACCGCCCAATTGGGGTTCGTAGCCTGAGCGGGCGTCCCCTATCGGGAGTTGCGGTTCGCGTCCGGTGACCACGGGCGGGCCTCAGGTCTCCAGCGGCGGGCCGTCGGGGTACAGGAGGCTGCCAAACCAGGGCAGGGGAGCGGGATTGTCGGGGCCGGGGGGACGTGCGCCCAGGCGGGCCAGGGCGCGCTCAATGCCGACACGGACGCGCGTCACGCGCTCGTGCAGATAGGCCATCTGGAGCGGCTGTATCGCCCGCGAATCGTCCAGGTGGCCCAGCGCAAGGGCGACAGCGTAGCGGACATCCCGGTAGCGGTCACTCAGCGCCAGGACGAGCGTGGGCAGCACGCTCTCGTGGTCAGTGCGTGCCAGCGCGCGGGCGGCCTCGCGGCGGTGGCGGAAATCGCTGTGCGTGTGCAGTATCTGGATGAGGGGTTCGACGGCGCGCGGGTCGCCCACACGGCCCAGCGCGGTCAGCGTGCATAGCTTCAGGTCGGGCCAGACGTCGCTGTCCAGCAAGTCGAGCAGCCGGGGCGTGACCCGGTTGGGATCGGTCGCGCCCAGGCGGCCCAGCGCATCTACCACCAGGAACGGGCTGACACTCGTCCGGTCCTGCCGGGATTGATCCAACAGGCCCAGCAGCGGCGAGATACCGCTTGGATCGCCCAGGTGCCCCAAGCCCTGAATGGCCGAGCGCTTCACCGTGAAATTCTCGTCACGGAGCGCGTCGATCAGCATCGGCAGCGCCACCGGATCGCCCAGCACGCCCAGCACCAGCAGGATAGGCCCGCGTGGGTCGCGCCGGGGTGGCCGGTACAGGTTCGGGTCGATGGTCTTGAGGTGCGCCACGAGCGCGCGGGCGTACGTCTTGCGCTCGGTGGGGGAGAAACGCTCTCTGCCATTCCGCAGCCGCTCGATGGACACCCATTTCCCGGCGCGCAATTCGTCCAGAATGCGCGGGTCGATGCGGCGGTTGCCGCCCAGCGCTGGCTCGTGGCCGGTAAGCCCGCCGTCGCTGGAATGGCCCAGAGTTGGCTCCAGGCCGCTCAGATCAGGGTTTGGCGACTGCGACATATCTATATTGTACCACGAGGTGACAATCCGCTCACGCCAAGGCTCGTTCGTGATGCAAACTCTCTAATACCATCAGCAGCGTCTCCTGCCATGTGCCTTCCGGGTCGGCTGGCAGGTAGAGCGCCTGCTTGCTGATTCGGACGCTGGGATTGAGTTGCTGCTGGAGTTCGGCGCGATTCATCTTCTCCAGGCCGGGCAGGCGGATGCTGATATACTGGCCGTTGCTGGCGATGGCCTCTATGCCTATCTGCGCGGCCAGCACCTTGACCCGCAGTTGGTAGAGCAGATTCTTCACAGGCAATTGTAGCGGCCCAAAGCGGTCCGCCAGTTCGGCGGCCATGTCGTCCACCGCCTCGATGGTGGTCAGGTCGGCCATGCGCCGGTACAGCTTGAGGCGCAGCGCCGCGTCGGGGATGTAGTCTGTGGGTAGATACGTGGGCAGGGGTAATTCAATCGAGGTGGCGGCTGTCTCCGGCTCGGCAGGAGCCAACTCGGGTTTGCCTTCGCGCCGGGAGCGCAGCGCTTTGACTGCCCGGCTCAGCATGCGGGTGTACAGATGGAAGCCCACGGCGGCGATGTGGCCGCTCTGGCGGTGGCCCAGGATATCTCCCGCGCCGCGCAGTTCCAGGTCGCGCATGGCGATGTTGAAGCCCGCGCCCAACTCGGTTTGCTCAGCGATGGTCTCCAGCCGCGCGCGCGCATCGGGGGTCAGGCGGCCAAGAGGTGGGTGGAAGAAATAGGCGTAGCCGCGCGCTGCCGAGCGGCCCACTCTGCCGCGCAACTGGTAAAGCTGCGAGAGGCCAAACCTGTCGGCACGGTCGACGATGAGGGTGTTGGCGTTGGGGATGTCCAGACCGCTCTCGATGATGCTGGTGCTGACCAGCACGTCGATTTCGCCCTGCGAGAAGTTGACCATTACCTCTGCCAGTTGCGCCTCTGGCATCTGGCCGTGACCGATTTCGATGCGCGCTTCGGGCACCAGCCGGGCCAGCCGTTCTTGCTCGCTGGCGATGGTCCGCACGCGGTTGTGAACGTAGAACACCTGCCCGCCGCGCTCCATCTCGCGCAGGATAGCCCGCCGGATGAGCGCTTCGTCGCGCTTGCCGACGAACGTCACCACGGGCAGCCGCTCCTCTGGCGGCGTGTCGATGGTGCTGATGTCGCGAATGTCGGTCAGCGCCATGTATAACGTGCGCGGAATCGGCGTGGCGGTCAGCGTGAGCACGTCCACTTCGGTCCGCATCTGCTTCAGCCGTTCCTTGTGCGTCACCCCGAAGCGCTGCTCCTCGTCCACGATCAGCAGCCCCAGGTCCTTGAAAGCCACGTCGTTTTGTAGCAGGCGGTGCGTTCCGATCACGATGTCCACCCGGCCTTCTCGCAGGCCCTCCACGATAGCTGCCTGCTCGGTTCGGGTGCGGAAGCGCGAGAGCATTTCCACGACCACCGGAAAGGGGGCCATGCGGTGCGAGAACGTCGCGAAGTGCTGCTGGGCCAGCACCGTGGTCGGCACCAGCATCGCCACCTGCTTGCCGTCCATCACTGCCTTGAAAGCTGCCCGCAGGGCCACCTCAGTCTTGCCATAACCCACGTCGCCGCAGATCAGCCGGTCCATCGGGCGGGGGCGCTGCATGTCGGCTTTCACCTCGCGCAGCGCGTGCAATTGATCTTCGGTTTCGGGATGGGGAAACGCCGCTTCCAGCTCGTGCTGCCAGGGCGTGTCCGGGTTAAAGGCGTGGCCGACGACGGCTTCTCGCGCTGCGTACAGCGACAGCATCTCCTGGGCCGTCTCCATGACCGCCGCGCGGGTCCGCTCGCGCACGCGGGTCCACTCCGTCTTGCCCAACTGGCTGAGGCCGGGTTCCCGGTCATCCACGCCGATGTAGCGCGTCAGCCGGTCTGCCTGGTGGACGGGCGCGTAGAGCGTGTCGCCGCCGTCGTAGCGGATCAGCAGATATTCGCGCTCGACCCCGTCGAGCACCCGCATCTCCAGACCCTCGAAAAGCCCGATGCCGTAATCCGGGTGCACCACGAAGTCGCCCGGCGACAGGTCTGCGAACAGGTCTTCGGGCGCGATAGCGCGCGCCCGGCGGCGGCGTGGTTCGGGTCGCCGCCAACCGAAGATCTCCGCGTCGGTCAGCAGGTGGGTGACGGTCCCGTCCTCACCGCGCAGCGACCAGCCCGCGCTCAGTGCCCCCGGCACAAAGGTCGGCGTGCCCGGCACCGGCGGCTGGTCCAGGCGTTCGACGACGGGCGAAACCACGTGCAGCCCCGTCTCAGTCCATAACTCGGCCAGCCGCTCCGCCTGGCGCGAGACGACTACGGCCCGCTCGCCCCGCCGGGAAGCCCCGCTCAAGAAGTCCAGCACCGGCTTGAGCTCGCCGCCGAAGCGCTGCCCCGTGCCGAAAAGGTGGCCCAGTTCGCGCTCGCCCTCGGTCAGCAGACCGCCCAGTTCCAGGTTGTTGGTGCGGCCCGCCAATCGCTCGTCGACGTGGTCCCAGGTGACGTACGGCAGCGGGTAATCGGGAGGCAGGCCGGGAGTGCCTGCGCTGTCGCGCGTTTTGAGACCTTGCGCTTCCAGTTCCTCGACGGCATCCCGCAACTCGTCCAGGTCCTCTACCAACAGCGGGGCGTCGCTGGGCAGGTAGTCCAGCAAGCAGGCCGGTTCGGCATACAGGTAGGGCAGGTAATACTCCAGCATCAGGAAGGCCACACCGCCCAGCAGCGACGGCTGGTCGGACAGGGGCAGCGCCGGATCATCCAGGTCGATCTCGTGCGCGTCTTCGCGCTGGCTCATGAACCAGCCTGCCAGCGACTCGGCCAGCGGCGGCGTGAGGTGCGGCAGCGCCTCCCTGGCGGGCGTCAAGTGCAGGACCTCCTGGCGTTCCTCGGAGCGCTGCGTGGCCGGGTCGAAGGTGCGCAGGCTGTCTATCTCATCGCCGAAGAATTCGATCCGGGTTGGCTTTTCCGAGGCCAGCGGGTACATGTCCACGATGCCGCCCCGGCGACTGAACGTGCCCGGCACCGTCACCAACGAAACCGGCTCGTATCCGGCGGCCAGCCAGCGATGCAGGAGTTCGTCGGGCCGCAGCTGGTCGCCCAGGCGGATGGTTTGGGCGTGCGCGACAAACTCGGCGGGCGGCAGGGTGCGCTGCATCAGCGCGCGGGCCGACGTGACCACTACCGTGACGGTTTGCGGATGGCTCGTCTCCAGCATCTCGGCCAGCACTTGCAGGCGCGCGCGAATGGTGCGTGGTCCCCAGGGCGCGCGCTCGTAGAAGATCGGATTTGGCTCCGGGAAGGATAGCACGCGCAGGTTGGGGTCCCAGGCGGGCAGTTGTTCGGCCAGGTCGTGGGCCCGCTCGACCCGTGCCGTAACGACCAACTGCGGTCCTTCCGCCTGACCGGCCAGCGCGGCGGTCACGTACGGACGGGCGCTACGTGGCAGGCCAAGCGTCGCTCCCGGTGCAAGCGCCCGGAAGGCGCTTTGCGCGCGTATCAACTCAAGCAAACCGGATAAAAGCATGAATCAGAAATCCGAAATCCGAAATCAAAAATCCGAAACCCAAAATCAGAAATCCAAAACCAAAATCCGAAATCCTAAATCCTAAATCCAAATGACAAGATTGCTGGTTGAGAGGATTGCCGGTGATGGGGACTTGTCTTTTTGGATTTTGTCATTAGTCATTTGGATTTTGTGAGGGTCCATTGTGGCGGGACATGGCGAGCACGATGCCGTGCGCCAGCCACGTTTCCAGCGCGTCTGCGGCGCGCTCGTAGACCTCTTCGACGATGGGCCACTCCTTTCTCCCAAAGTCTTGCAGCACGTACGCCGCCGGGTCCATGCGGCCCGGTGGCCGCCCGATGCCCAACCGCAGGCGCGGATACTCCGTGGTGCCCAGTTGGCGGATGATGTCGCGCATCCCGTTCTGGCCGCTAGAGCCGCCCTCCGGCCTGATGCGCAGCGTGCCCAGCGGCAGGTCCAGATCGTCGAACCCTACTATGAAGTTCTCCAGCGACAACTTGTAGAAGCTCACCAGTTCCCGGACCGGGCCGCCGCTGTTGTTCATGTACGTCATGGGCTTGGCGAGGGTCACGGCTCTGCCGCAGATCTGCCCGTCGGCGACCAATGCCCTGCCCTGCTGGCGCGAAAAACGCAGCCCGTGCCGTTCGGCGAGGGCGTCCACCACCTGAAAACCGATGTTGTGACGGTTCTTCTTGTAGCCACGGCCAGGGTTGCCCAGCCCGACGATGATCGCGCGTTCAATCCGTGTGCTCATTGGTCCTCTCTAGGCGTGCGACCCAAAACCTCGCGCCGGAATTCCAGCCACCAGCGCCGGATCTCCGCCCGCGCGTAACGCCGGAGCGCGGCATAGACCCCGACCAAGATGAAGACGAACAACGTCAGGCCCACCCCCCGGCAGACTGCGCCACGAATCTGTCGCTCGCTCAACACCGGGGCGGGATTTGGTGTGGGCGTGAGCGTGGGGCCACCGGGCGTCGCGGTAGGACGGGGGGTGCTGGTCGGCGGTTGTTGGATGAGCGGAGTGGGCGATGGGCCGGGAGTGGGAACGCCCACGGTGGACGAAGGCGTCACCGACGGCACCACGGTTGGTGGTTGTGTCGGCACGGCGTTGCTGACCGTGATGCCGGTCACGGTAAACTCGTCCGTCTGGCCGTCGTTGCGGACCACGCGCAGGCGTAGCTGGTACGTCCCGTCGGCCACCACCGTCGTATCCCACTCCGCCAGCGGGCCGTCCTGCACCTGTTGGGCCACCGGGTCTTGCACCGGGAACCATTGCTGGTCGACGTTGGGATCGAAGCCGAACTCAAGCGTGTAGTTATTGAAATCGGGGTGCAGCGCGGTACCCACGATCAACACCACCCCGCGCACCGTTTCCCCTTGCTGGGGCAACGTAATCTCGGCAGTGCCTTCCGATTCCTGGCGGGTTGGCGCGGCCCCCGCCGGTGAGGCGACCATCACCAGTGCGGTTGCCAGCGCAATTGTCAAAACCAGGGGAGACCATGGCTCCCGGATTCGCATATCTGCTCCTGAATTGCGAGTGATGCCAATCGCTGAGTTTAACGTGTGAGGTGCCCTACTTCAAGGGGCGTTCGGTCCTTGCGAGTGAGATGTTTGGTCTGACTGGCGGCTCAATCGCCCCACGCGCCGCCACATCTGGAAGGTGTAGTAGGCCATCAGCAGGCTCAACCGCAGGCCATGTAACCCGTCGCGGTAGCCCTGCAAACTCACGAAGCGCCACCAGAAGTGGCGAAGCGGCTGGGTGATATACGTGCGCGGACGGGGGCGCTCGCCTGCCTCGAAGCGGATGCGGGCATCGTAGTCTGTGTAGCGCTCTTGCCTGGCGATAAACTCCGCCACCGTGTCGTAGTTGTAGTGAATGAGCGGATTCTTGAGGTAGCCTGCTTCTCCGTCGAGTTCGGCCACTTCGTGAACCTCGCGCGCCGGGTCGTAGCGCGCGCTGGCCCGGTGCAGCACCCGCAGTTGGTAATCCGGGTACCAGCCCGTGTGCCGGGTCAGCTTACCGAAGATGTAATTGTGGCGCGGCACCCACCAGCCGCGATAGCGTGCGTCCGTGATCGCGCGGCGTACTTCGTCGGCCAGTTCTGGCGTGACCCGCTCGTCTGCATCGACGAAGAACACCCACTCGGCGTCTACCTGTTCGAGCGCGGCGTTGCGCTGCCTGGAGTAGTTCTCGAAGCGGTGCGTCAGCACCTCGGCCCCGGCCTCGCGGGCCAACTCTCGCGTGTTGTCCTCGCTGAACGAGTCAAAAACCACGATGGGGTCGGTCCAGCGCAGGCTCTCGATGCAGGCGACGACGTTATCCGCCTCGTCGTGGGTCAGGATCACCCCCGCCAAGTTGGTCATCGTCCCGGCCCTCGCGTCGCGTGGCGCTGGCCCCGGCTCAATTTGAGCACGGTCTGGTAGGCCCCGACCAGTTCGCGCTGCGTCTCTTCGTCGAGCGACGAATCGCGGGCCACCAGCCGGATGTGGCGGTTCATCCCGGCGCGCAGAATCGCCAGGGCCAGCCCGCGCTTCAAGGGGTTGTAGGTCTTGTCGTACAGACGCAGGCGGCTGGTCCACAGGTTGACGATGGATTGCGGGCGAACCTGGCTGGTGCTCTGGCCGCCGTAGTGAATCACCTCGGCAGCGGGCACGCAGTACGCGCCCCAGCCAGCCCGTTTAATACGCATCGCCCAGTCGATTTCCTCGCAGTACACGTGGAATTCCTCGTCAAGCAGCCCGACTTGTTGGATGGCTTCGCGCCGCACCATCATCGCCGCGCCAAGGGGATGGTCAATGGGGAAGGGAGCCGTTCCCTCGTACAGCGCGCGTGGATAGCGCCCGTTGAGGCGGCTTTCCTGCACGCGGCCCGGAAACGGGAACAAGTCAATCGCCAGCTGCCACAGCCCCGGAAAGGCGAACGCGCTGTGCTGGAACGAGCCATCGCCGTAGAACAGCCGCGCTCCGGCGATGCCTGCCCCCGGCGTGGCCCGAAGAAAATCCTGCAGCGCCCGCGGCGCGCCCGGACGGATGACCGTATCGGGGTTGAGCAGCAGCACGGCGTCGGGCAGCGTCGCCGTACCGGCCTCCGGGAAGCCCATCGCGCGCAGGGCGGCGTTGTTGCCCCCCGCAAAGCCCAGATTGCGCTCGCTGGCGATGATCTGGCATTGGGGGAAGCGCGCCCGTACTGCCTCGACGGTGCCGTCGTCGGAGGCGTTGTCCACCAGCCACACCGACACGTCCAGCCCGGCCTGTTCAGCGTCGGCGTAAACTGACTCCAGGCAGGCCAGCGCCAGGTCACGCACGTTCCACGTGACCACGACAATCGCCAGGGTAGGAGAAGAGTTAGTCATCGCGGCAAACCAAAGGCGCAGGAGGTCTTCCCTGCGCCTGGGCGAGACTCCAATGGGCGACTGCCCCGTCAGATGAAGTCGGCGCGAATCTGGGCGCTCACGTAGTCCAGTGTCGCCACCACCACCGCGATCATCCACACGGCGATGCCCGCCGCGTCGTAGTCGGTCAGACGTATCCATTGGATGAGCAGGAAACCGATGCCGCCGCCGCCCACAATGCCGATGATGGTGGACATGCGCACGTTGATATCCCACCGGTAGAACGTGAACGATACGAACGGCGGGATAATCTGTGGCACGATAGCGTACATGATCGTCTGCAAGCGGTTCGCGCCGGTGGCCTGTATCGCCTCGATGGGGCCGGGGTCGATACTCTCAATCGACTCCGAGTAGAGCTTGCCCAGTGCGGCGACGGTGTGAAAGGTGAGCGCCATCACACCTGCGAAAGGTCCCAACCCCACCCACAGGATAAACATCACCGCCCAGATGATCGGCTCGACGGAGCGGATCAGATTCAGTAGCGAGCGCACCAGGAAATAGATGCCCATCGTGAACGGTGAGCCAGACATCAGGTTGCGCGCGGCCAGGAAACTGACCGGCACCGCGCCAATGACGCCTAGCGTGGTGGCGATCAAGCCAAGGAAGACTGTGTCAATCATCTTGTCGAGTGCCAGGTTGAAGTTCTTCGACAGGCGCATTGGCCCCACCTCGCGCTCCTGGCGGACGATGACGGTGTGCGGGCCTACTACCGTCTGCGGGTTGTCCAGCAGGTATTGCGGGATGGCCAGCGACACCGTAAACCCGCCTGCTGCGTCGGCGTCCGCGCGGATGTAGCCGCCCTGGTAAGGCCGGAAGGTCTGGTCGAAATCGTCTGCCCACCACACAGTGATCTCCTCGCCGGGCCGGAAGCCAGCACCGGAGATGGTGATGGGCGTGCCCGGCTCGACGGCTGTGGATGCTTCGCCGCAAGTGGGCGACACCGAGATAGAGGGTTCGTTGCTCACCAATTCGGCCACCGCGCGGGTCGAATCGACGCAGGGCACGTCGATGGGCGTGGTCGCCTCGGTGATTTCGATCTCGCGCTCGAAGGCCGCGCTCATGGGCCAGACGATCTGCTGCAAAATTGGAGCCACGTCGGTGAATTCGGTCAGCAGCTTGACCACGTCTATGTTCGTAATGACAAATCCGAGAATGTACGTCGCCAATCCGCCGACCAGCATCGCATAGCCCAACGGCAGCGGCCTTCTGTTCGCGGTCCTGGCGGCATCCCAGATATTCCAAAGGTATAGCAGGCCGACCAATACGAACAAAACAATGGTCAGCGCGAGGTCTATCTGCTCATTGAGGAATTTGAGCAGAATAATGCCCGCCAGAATAGGAATCACCGCGAAGAGTACAACTCCACGGATGCGCGCGCCGGCGTACCACTGGCCCACACCGGGAAGCAGGGACAGGAGCGCCGCAGTTACAGGGGACTTCTTTGGCGCATCAGGCGGCGTGATAGCCGATTGTTGTGCTGCGACTGTTTCCATCGTCATCCACCTCTATGCTTCGTCTGGGCCAACGTTCAAGCGCACGGCTTCTTCACCGTAGATTTGCTTGAAACGGTCATCGTCCATCTCGCGGATGGCTACGTTGTCGCCTTCGAAGACGATTTCTCCATCCCGCAGGCCAATAACGTTCGTGGCGTAGCGTTGCACCAGGTCCAGGTAGTGCAGGCTGCACAGGATGGTGATGCCTTCCTCTTGGTTAAGCTGCTCCAAGTAGCCCAGAATCGAATGGGCCAACACCGGGTCCAGGCTGGCGACCGGCTCGTCGGCCAGCATCATCGTGGGTTCCTGCATCAGCGCGCGGGCGATGCCAACCCGCTGTTGCTGGCCGCCGCTCAACTCGTCGGCGCGGTTATCAGCCTTCTCTGGAATGCCGACCCGTTCCAGGGCGGCCCTGGCCCGCTCTATGTCGTCTTTGCTCCAGCGGTTAAACAGGCTGTTCCAGGGCCTCACGTATCCCAACCGCCCCGACAGCACGTTCTTCAGCACCGTCGAGCGGTAGACCAGGTTGAAATTCTGGAAGATCATGCCGATGTGCCGCCGGAGTTCGCGCAATTCGTCGCCCTCGACAGCAGTGATATCGGTGTCGTTCCAGAAGATCTTGCCTTCGGTGGGTTCGATGAGCCGGTTAATGCAGCGCAGCAGGGTGGATTTGCCCGACCCACTCAGGCCAATGATGACCATGAACTCGCGGTCGGGCACCTCAAAGCTGACATCTTTCAGCGCGATGGTGCCGTCATCGTAGATCTTCGTCAGGTTTTCAACGCGCAGCATAGGCGTATCCCGTTCTCGGAGGCTGGACCCATCCTACGGACAGCCTCCAAATGTGTAGACACACTCTGACAGGTGACGAACGTCAACTACTGGGTTTGAGCAGCAGGGGGGATACCGAAATCCCCCCTGCCATGTAAGACGTCTATCGGATAGCTACTGCAAGTCTTCGATGTCTATGCCGCCCGCGTCCAGGATTTGGCGGAAGCCGTCGAAGAACGAGTCGTCCTTCTCGGTCAGCGTATCCCACTCGTACACCGAGTCAAGGAGTTCCTTGTTGGCCTCGTCCTCGGCGATGGCCAGCAGAGCAGCGGTGAGGGCCGCGCGTGTCTCTTCGTCCAGGTGGGGCGCGAAGGAGATGGTGTCGTTAGGGATTTCGGCAGTTTCGGATACCGCTGCCACCACGTCGAATACGTCGGGGAACTCCTCCTCGATTGCCCCTCGTGCGTCCACGTAGGTCGCGCCCGCGTCACACTCACCCTGGTAAACGGCGGTCACCACGCCAGGGTGTCCGTCGGCGTCAACCACCTCGCCCAGGTCGGTGTCGGGGTCCAGTCCGGCGGCGGCCATCTCGATGCTGGGGATGATCCAGCCGGAGGTCGATAGCGGGTCAGGGCGGCAGAACGTCTTGCCTGCCAGGTCGCCCCATCCCTCAATGCCCGAATCGGCACGGGCGACGAGTTGGCCGGTGTAGAATGGCGCGCCAAAGCGCACGCTCACCAGCCCCACGTCGGCGCAATCACGCTGGGCAGCCAGCACGTACGAGAAGGTCGCCAACGCGCCTACTTCAGCTTCCTCGTTGCACATGGCTTCGATCAGGCCCGCGTAGTCGGTGGTCACGAACGGCTCGACCACCAGCCCGCTCTCTGCTTCGATGAGCGCCGCGATTTCGTCTGCGCCGCTCAGGATTACCTCCGATTGTTCTGAGGGCACAAAGCCAAGGCGAATCGGGTTGTTCTCGGTACCATACTTGCCGCCGCCGCCGCAGGCACTCAGAGCGAACGCCGCGATCAGACCAAGCATCAGCAAAGCAAAAAGACGCTTCTTTCCAAGTAGCATTTCTCTCTCCTTTACGGGTTGGCTCCAGTGTTGGTAGTAATAAGCGAACCAGTTGAGGTCGTTTTGGCCGGTGTCACCTCCTTAAATCCTTGATATCCACGTCTGCCATTTCAAGTTGTTGGCGAAAGTCATCGAAGAGTGCATCGTCTGCTTCAGCCAACAAATTCCACCGGTATACAGCGTTCAACAGGTCGGCGTTGTCGGCGTTGCTGGCAACGGCCAACATGGCCTGTGTAAATACCGCACGTGTCTCAGCATCCAGATGTGGCGCGAAAGCGATAACGTCATTAGGAATTTTACCAGACGCGACGATTGCAGTCATATCTTCCTTGACTGTAGGAATCTCCTCCACCAGTTGGTCGCGCGCATCGACGATGGTCGAGCCTGCTTCGCAGTCGCCATCGTAGACTGCCTTGACCACGTCACGGTCCGTGGGAACGTCCACGATCTGGCCCAGGTCGGCGGTGGGGTCGATCCCCACAGCGCGCATCTCCAGGAAAGGTGCTATCCAACCGGAGCCGGAGTTCAGTTCCACGTCTGGACGGCAGAATGTCTTGCCTGCCAAATCGCCAACGCCTTCGATGCCGGAGTCGGTGCGAAAGACGAGTTGCTCCTGGTGGAAGGGTTCGCCTGCTTGCAGGCTGACTAGCGCCGCCTCGGCGCAGCCGCGTTCGGCAGCCAACACGTAAGCGGAGGCTGCCAGCACGGAGACTTCCGCTTCCCGATTGCACATGGCCTCGACTAGCCCCAGATAGTCCATCGTGGCGAATGGCTCGACGACCAGTCCACTTTGGCTTTCGATGAGTTCGGTAACATCGGCGGCGCGAAACAAGATGATTTGCGTTCGTTCGTGGGGCACGTAGCCAAAGCGAAGAGGGTTGGCGGGTGTGCCATAGCTTGCCCCTTCACAGCCGGTCAGGATGAGTGTCGCTACCAGGACAGCCAACCCTGGCCCACGACAGGTTCTCCCAACTGCACCCTTCATCGCGATAGTGAAAGTACGTCGATACCGGCGCTCGCAAACAGGTCACGCATCTCGTCGTAGTCACTGTCGCGGGCTGTCTTCAGCCCGTCGGCAGACATCACGTCGAGCAATGCGGTCTCGCCCATCTCAAGGGCTTCCAGTGACGCCTCCCGGACCGGCTCGTTCACCGCACTGCTAAAGACGATAGCATCGTTCGGGATGGGGGTCAGCGCCTCGATGAAAGACACGAATTCTGGCCGGTCTAGATCGTCCACCGCCTCTTCCGCACCTAAGAGGGTGGCTCCGACGTCGCACTCCAGGTCGTGGACCAGTTGCACGACCTCTTCGTTGCTTCCAGCGTCGATGACAGTGTTTAGCTCGTTCAGCGGGTCGATGCCACGCGCCCGCAGCGCGACGCTGGGCATGATCCATCCATAGGCCGAGTCGGAAGAGGGGCGACAGAAGCGCCGCCCGCGAAAGCTCTCGACGTTGGCGATCAAGGTCTGGGAATTGGCGATCAGTTGTCCCTGCACTGTCGTCTCGCCGTCCCGCTCGACCACGAAGGCGGGCGTCGCGCAGCCTTGCTGGCTGGCCGCCAGATATCCGAAGGCGTCTAGCGTGCCGATGTGGATGGTGCGGTTGCAAAGCCCCTCCAGCACGACAGCGTAACTGTCCGTTACTTGCACCTCGACGACCAGGCCGGTAGCGGAGACCAGCGCGTCGCCGAGGGTGTCCACCTCGTCGGCGTATCGCGACGGGCTGCCGGGCGCGACCAGGTACAGGCTGAGGGGATTCTCGGCGCTGCCGGGTGGCGGGTCGGTTGGGCGTGCGGGAATAGGGGTCGGTCCCGGTGTGAAGGTGGGTGGGGGCGTGGCGGTTGGCAGGATCACCGGCCCCCGGCCCCCACAGCTTACGGCCAGCAGCGCGATCACGATCAGGCCACCGGCAACGATCCATCCCAGGTATCTTCTTGCGGCTATTGGCCTGGCTCCTTCAGATGCTCACGGTCATACCGCCAGCATACAGCACACGTGCGAGGTTGGCAACCGCCAGCAATCACTCATGGTGAAGCCCGTGCGGGTTGGGTCAGTTCTTAGGTGGCTTTGGCAGCCATAGGACCGGCAACGCAGCCAACAGCGACGCAAGGGCGCTCCACAGAAAGGCGGTGCGCAAGCCAAAAGCGTCGCCGATCGCGCCTATGACCAGGATAATCACAGAGCGTATCAGGAAGCCCATCGAGATATACAGGCCGTTTGCTACCGCGCGGTGTTCCGGCAGATGCTCCTGGACGAGGGCCAACATGACCGGGGCAGGCGAAAGCGCGGTGAAGCCCAGGCCCAACAGCACCGGCACCAGCAGCCAGCCGCTCGTATTGAGAAAGACGAGCATCAGAGCGGACGAACTGACGAAGGCAAACAGCAACAACGGCTTGCGCCCCAGCCTGTCGCTGAGGGGGCCGCTGACCAACGCGCCGCCCACTCCGGCCACTTCCCAGGTCGCAAGCGAAGCGCTGGCTATCCACAAGGGCGCTCCCTGTAGGGTCATGTAGGTTGGCAAATACACCGACAGCGCCGCCATCAAGAGGCTGCGGGTGACGACGATCCCCAGCAGCGGCGGGAACAATCGCCGCGCGACTGGCAGCATGGTCCGCAGCCCTGGTCGCCGGACTGTGTGGGCCGGAATGCTCCGCAGCCGCCAGAGCAAAAGCAGCGAGGTCGCCCAGCCAAGGGCCATCACCCGGAAGTAGCCGTCCATCGTCCACGTGGTGACCGCCCAGGCGACCAGCAGCGGCCCAATCGTGCGGCCCAACTCCCCACCGGCCATGAACCAGCTCATTCCCTTGCCCACCTGATTGCCGGACGTGCGGCCAATCATGGCCGGGGCAGGGGCGTGGAAAGCCGCCACGCTGACACCCGTTACCAGCAGGATGACCACCAGGACCGGGTAACTGGGCGCGAAACCGAGGCTGCTCATCAACGTGGCTGTTACTGCCGGGGCCAGAACCACGAAATAACGCAGGCTCACTCTGTCGGCCATATAGCCGATAAAGGGGTTGAGCACCGCCGGGAGCTGCAAGATAGTCGCCAGGGACCCGGCCAGCGTGAGCGAGAGCGACAGCCGCTCGCTCATCAGTGGCAAGAGCGGTGGCAGGAACGCGGTGAAGGTGTCGTGGACGAAGTGCCCTGCGGCAATCGCCAGGTTTTGCCCGGACTGAAATGCGCCCTCGGGTTCGGCGGGCCGGGCGACTGACATCGCCTGGGCCTGCGTGGTCACGGGATGCATCTCGCCATCACGGTTCGATGATCTCGATCAGGTGGGCATCGACGCGGTTGTTTATCGTGGCGATGCCCACGTCCTCGTGAATCAGGCCCGCCCAGAAGTACTGCGGGTTGCGCGCTTCGACGATGTCGTTGAGGACCACGCCGCCGGTCACCACCACGCGCTGACCGGGCATCAGGTAATACTGGCTCTGCCCGTTCACCTCGATAGCGGTCAATTCCTCCGGCGTGCCCAGCGCCCAGCGCCAGGGATAATCGGAGAGGCAGGTGTCGCAGTCCAGGCCCACCCGCCAGGCCCCCGATTCGTCGAAGTAGCCCAGCGTGCTGGCCCGCTCGTCCTGCTGGTAGACCGTGCCGGGTGGCGGCCCGGTGGTGCGGATGGGGGCATCGCCGTAGTTCTCCACGGTCAGCGTAAACCACATCGTGTCGCCCATCAGCACCGCCCCGCCGGAAAACTCCACGGTATCCCCCACCGGCTGCGCCACGATTTCCGCCAGCGGCACCCCGCCATTCTCGATGACGAGCTCGCTGGTGCGCGTGGTGCGTTGGCCTTCCGCGTCCTCCGCGATGGCGATCACTTCGTAGCGACCATCGGGAGGCGGCAGCGCGCCCTGGTCCACGCCGCCCTCGTAGTCGAAGGTGTGCATCCCCGCCTCGCCGGGCTTGCGCCCCTCCTGGCTTTCCGGGATGAAGAAGCGCGTGCCGTCCTCGTCGAGCAGGTACACTTCCAGGTCGGCGGGTTTGGGCAGGTAAATGTTGATCGAGACCCGGTCGTCGAACCCGTCCTGGTTGGGCGTGAAGGTCGTTGGAAAGACGCTGAATTCTTGCATGTCGGGCAGCACGTCGTCGCCCTCCCGGATGCGCAGCGTGCCGCTTTGCCGCTCCGGTGTCTGGCCGGGTTCCTGCGCCTCGATCACCCATTGATAGTCGCCGTCGGGCAGCAGGCGCGCTTCAACCTCCCCCTCGAACGTCTCGCCGTCCAGCACGAAGCCATCCACAATCCCGCCGAAAAGCACGCTGTATTCACCCTTGCCGCGCGTTGCGTCGCGCCGGAAGTAATAGCGCTCTCCGTCGTCGTCCTCAAAGTAGATCGAGAGGGTGGCTGGCCTTGCCAGACGATAGGTGATGGTGGTGATGTCTCGCTCGCCGTCGGCGTTGGGGCTGATTTCCGCCGGGCTGACCGATGCCTGGCGCACCACCGGCCCGCGCGGGCGGCTCAACAGCCAGCCTCCGGCCAGCAGGACGGCCAGCGATACGACGGCGACGACCCATGTTAGAAGGCGTGGAATCCGCAAGATGATCTTCCCGCGTAACCAGATGGCAGCAGGAACGGAGTCTACCCCACCCATCTGGGCGCGTCAAAATAGCAGGCCACCAGACGCTAAGGTATACTCCGTGCACCGCAGTTTGGGGGTAGGTAAGGGGTTTGTTACCCCTTGAGCGTCCCAAACGAGCGGCTACAAGGGGCTGAAGCCGCCTTGTTCACGTGCCAGTTGTGGTGTACTGATGCTCAGTTGCGTGTCCCAGGCAGGCAGCGAGGCGGCGCTTAATATGACGATTTCCCTTCAACAGGCCCTGGCCTATATTCACAGTTTCAAGAATTACGAACTCACCGCCCCGCAGACCATTCCCGAAGGGGCCTGGGATCTGTCGCGGATCACGACCTTTCTGTCCTTATTGGATGATCCCCACCGCGCCTATCCGCTGATTCACATCGCGGGCAGCAAAGGCAAAGGCTCGACGGCGGCTTTTTGCACGCAAATGCTGATGGCCGCCGGATTGCGCGCTGGGCTGTACGTCTCGCCGCACCTCCTCGATTTTCGCGAGCGCATCCAGGTGGACCGCCAGCATATCGCGCCCGACGCGCTGGCAAAGCTGGTGGAGGATGTGAAGCCATACGCGGATAGCATGCCCGACCTGACCTGGTTCGAGTTGCTGACCGCGCTGGCCTTCTGGCACTTCGCGCGGGAAGGGGTCGACGTCGCCGTCATCGAGGTGGGCCTGGGCGGGCGGCTCGACGCCACCAACGTCGTCACGCCCCTGGTTTCGGTCATCACCCGCCTGGGTCTGGACCACGTGGAGTTGCTGGGCGACACGTTGGCCGAGATCGCTGCCGAGAAAGCCGCCATCATCAAGCCGGGCGTGCCGGTGGTCAGCGGCCCGCAGGATGACGAGGCGATGGCCGTCGTGGAGCGGGTCGCCACCCAAAAAGGCAGCCCGCTTTCTCTTGTGCTGCCCGCCTCAGGTGCCCGCGACAACCCGCAATCCTGGATCTTCCAGCCTGCTGCCGGGAACGGCCTTACCTTAACTCACGGCGGCGAGCAGTGGAGCTATCCACTGGGGTTGGCCGGGACCTTTCAAGCCGAGAATGCTGCCGTCGCCGTCGCAGCGATGAACGCCGTCCGCGATGGTGGCCTGCGCATCCCCGGCGAGGCCATCGCCAGGGGGCTGCGAGCCACGCGCTGGCGGGGGCGCTTCGACATGTTACAGGACGCGCCGCGCCTGATCGTCGATAGCGCGCACAATCCGCAGTCGGCGCGCGTGCTTGCCGGTGAGTTGGCCCGCCTGACGCCAGGTCCGTCCTGGACGCTGGTCTTCGGTTGCATGGCCGACAAAGATGTTAATGGTATGCTGGTCTCATTGCTCCCCACGGCGAATCGGGTTATCCTGACACAAGCGCAGCATCCTCGGGCCATGCCCGCACGAGGGTTACTGGAGTACGTCAGGGCCGGGTGGCCTGATATCGGCGCGGTCAGCGTGCGCCAGACGGTGAGCGAGGCGCTGGCATTGGCCCTGGAAGGGGCGTCCGAACGCGATAATATCTGTGTGGCCGGGTCGCTGGCCGTGGCTGGAGAGGCGACGGCGGCCTGGGAGCGGCAGTCTGCACCGCCTGACGAGAGCTACCATCAATCCATGGCACCGTCAGATTATCCAGTCAACATGCTTGAAGTCTAGCGGTTTGGCCGGTATTGGAGAGGGAAATGTACGGAGCATACGACGACGCGGGCGAGATCATGGGGGGCATGGGGCCGCTTGAGTTTAACGATATTCAAGACGCCACCCTGGACGACGACGGGCTGATCGAGTGCCCGGTGGTGGCTCTGGTGGACGTCGTGCTGTACCCGCGTCTGGTGATGCCGTTGTTCATGTCGAGCAAGAAGGCCCTGGCCTCGCTGGATGCCGCGTTGGAGAGAGAAAACTCCCTCATTTGCGTGGCGCAGCGCCATTCCGAAAGTGCGATTCCCCGTCCAGAGGACCTGTACACGGTTGCCAGTGAGGTGGCTGTTGGTCGCACGCTCCGCATGCCGGATGGCACGACCAGCGCGCTGGTGCAGGGCCGTCGTCGCGTGGAAATCGTCGAGTTTACGCAAGTTAATCCCTATCTGCGCGCGCGGGCGCGACCCATCTACGAGCCGTCGTCGATATCGGCAGAAACTCAAGCTCTCATGAACGCGGTGTTAGAGCTTTTTGAGCGCTGCGTTCAGCTAAATCGCAGCCTGCCCGAAAGTGCCTACATTTTTGCCATCAACATCCAGGAGCCGGGTTGGCTGGCCGACCTGGTGGCGGCCACCCTGTCGGTCAGTCTCGAAGACCGCCAGGAAGTCCTGGAGATGATCGACCCGGTTCAGCGCCTGCACCACGTCAGTATCTTGTTGGCTAAGGAACTGGACCGGCTCGAACTGGAAGACGAGATTCACGACCGCGTGCAGCAAGCCGTCGATGGCTCGCAGCGCGAGATGTTCCTCCGCGAACAAATGCGTGTTATTCAGGGCGAACTGGGCGAGGGGGATGTCTTCCAGGAAGAGTTTAGTGAATTACACCGCAGAATCGAAGAGGCGAAACTCCCTGAGGAAGCACACGCCAGGGCCATGAAAGAACTGGGCCGCTTGGCTGCCATGCCGCCGATGGCCCCCGAGGTGGGCATCATCCGCACCTATCTCGACTTGCTGACCGATCTGCCGTGGACAAAAGAGACCGAGGATAATCTGGACATCACCCACGCCGCCGAGGTCCTCGAATCGAATCACTTTGGGCTACCCAAAGCTAAAGAGCGCATTCTAGAGCACATCGCCGTACGGCGGTTGGCGCCCGACCGGATGAAAAGCCCCATTCTGTGCTTTGTGGGGCCGCCCGGCACGGGCAAAACCTCGTTGGGCCAGAGCATCGCCCAGGCGTTGAACCGCGAGTTCATGCGCGTCAGCCTGGGTGGTGTGCGCGACGAGGCCGAGATTCGCGGGCACCGGCGGACGTACATCGGGGCCTTGCCGGGCCGCATCATCCAAACGCTGCGCCGGGCCGGCACGATCAACCCCCTGTTCATGCTCGACGAAATCGACAAGCTGGGCCACGATTTTCGGGGCGACCCCGCCGCTGCGCTGTTGGAGGTGCTCGACCCGGAGCAGAATTTCACGTTCACCGACCACTACCTCGACCTGCCGTACGACCTGTCGAAAGTCTTCTTCATCACCACCGCCAACTATCTCGACCCTGTCCCACCCGCTCTCGAAGATCGCATGGAGGTCATTGAATTTCCGGGCTACACGGAGGAAGACAAGCTCGAAATCGCGCGCCGCTTCCTCATTCCCCGCCAGATGGAGGCCCACGGCCTCGACGAGCACGCGCCCGACCTGCGCCTCACGGAAGGGGCGCTTAAGGTCATGATCCGCAGCTACACCTACGAGGCAGGGGTCCGCAACCTGGAGCGCGAAATCGCCAACGTCTGCCGTAAGATCGCGCGCCGCGTGGCCGAGGGTAAGCGCTTCGCCAAGTCCATCTCCGCCACCATGTTGGACCGTTATCTCGGCCCGCCGCGTTACACGGAGCCGTTGGCCGGTGAGGTGGACGAGGTTGGCGTGGCCACTGGCGTGGCCTGGACCCAGGCAGGTGGTGACGTGATGCCCGTCGAAGTTACCCTGATGTCGGGCAAGGGTAACCTGATGCTCACCGGCCACCTGGGCGACATCATGCAGGAGAGCGCCCAGGCGGCGCTCAGCTATACCCGCTCGCAGGCCAGGAAGCTCAAAATCACCGTCAGCGCCTTCGACAAGAAAGACATCCACCTCCACGTTCCAGAAGGGGCCATCCCCAAAGAGGGTCCGTCGGCGGGGGTGGCGCTGGCCATCGCGCTCATCTCGGCCTTCACCGGGCGCAAGGTCCACCGTGACGTTGCCATGACCGGCGAGATCACGCTGCGCGGGCGGGTGTTGCCGGTAGGCGGCGTCAAGGAAAAAGTGCTGGCCGCGCGTCGCATCGGCGTCAGCAAGGTGGTGCTGCCCAAGAAAAACGAGAAAGACCTGGTGGACGTGCCCAAGCGCGCCCTGAAAGACCTGGACGTGGTGCTGGTTGAGTCGATGGAGGAGGTTATCAAGGTGGCCCTGCATCCCGTGCCTCGTAAGCCCCCGGCCAAGAAGAGTGCCACGGCGACCAAGACTTCCAAACCCGACTCGGCGTCAGCGGCCACCACGCCCCCGACCTGACAGGAGGTCAGAGCAGTAGGAGAATACGTGTCGGTTGTTTGTTGCCTATTCGACGCCCAGCAGGACGTTGACCAGGATAGCGGCCACACCGGCGACGACGGTCTTGATGCCACTTATGATCAAGTTGCTACGCGATACCGCCCCCAAGAACAAGCCCAGCAGGAACAGCGTCAGGAGCGCCAGTCCCAGAGACGTGTAGTAGGCCCAGGTGATTGTGGGGAACCACCCGACGACGAAGAACGGAATCAAGACCACCACTGCCGCCAGGAATGGCGAGAGGCCATCGACTATCGCCACAGTCACCACGGCGGCGCGCGAGGCACGCTGGATCAGGGTGTCGTTCAGGTCCGTCAGCGTGAAGCGTTCTAGCTCCAGTAGGTCGCGGCGGCGCTCGGCAGTCTCGGTCAGATAGGCTCCCCACAGACCCGAAATCCCCATGGCGATGCTCGTCGCCAGGCCGGTGCTGACCACGATCTCCGGCCTGTCCACGTCGACGGCCAGGTTGCCCATCAGGACGCCGATGATAGTCAGCACGCCGTCGAAGGCGTTCATGGCGAAGTAGCGGCGGGCGATCTCGCTGATATTCGCCAACCGGTCGAATTCTTTCAGACGTTCAATCAGGTCTCGGAAGCGGCTCATTCACTAGTCCTGAAGGGTGTCCGCGTCGTCGATGATCCTGTCACCAGCCGCCACTTCGTCCACTGAGTGCACGGCCCCTCCCAACTCCTCGATAATCGCCAGCACGGCGGAATAGGAGACGGCCTGCCCTTCGACGGTTATCTTGGCGTTCTCCACCTTCCGATCCATTTCGTAGATACTGATGTTGACCGCCGATACGCCGTCCAGATCGCTCAACCGGTCAGCCAGTTCGATGATGCCCGGCTCGTGTGGTTTAAGAGTGTCTAACACCAACCTGCGAATCATTCCCATTTTTCTGTCAATCCTCAATTCTGTGTGGAGGGCCCAGCGTGATACCGCACTACCAACACGCGTCAGGCGCGAAAACTCCATTTTACCGCTTGTCATGAACTATAACATAGGATGCGATCCATTCGTATAGTCGAGAGACTGCCTGAAGGCGGCCTCGTTCGGGCACTCGGCAAAATGTGGGATAACGCTGCCTGTTTGCACCCCGCGTAAAAACACGCTATGCTCCCCGCAGGCTTGACGACACTCCGGGTGGAATCATGGCGAAAGCACAAACGGCGATAAAGCCAGAAGCAATCAAAGAACTTCTCTCCGGCAAGCGCGGCCAGACATTTGATTGGGCGGCTGAGAACGTCGACCCTAAGGTTCTGGCCGGGACGATGTGTGCGATGGCGAACGCCCAGGGGGGCACCATCCTCGTCGGCGTCGGCAAGAAATCCAGCGATGTGCACGGGGTCAAAGACCAGGAAGTCGCCATTGGCATCGTGCTCGAAGCCGCGCTGAAACCCAACCCGCCGCTCATCATCCCTTTGCCCAAGACGGTTATCTACGACAAGGCCATGCTGCTGGTGGTCACCGTGCCCCAGGGCATGCCGCACGTCTACCGCATGGAGGGCGTCTATCCGGTCCGGCGCGGCGCGAAAAACGAAGTGCTCCGCACCAACAGCCTGCGCAAGCTCATGCTGGAGCGCGGCCAGGTCGATTTCGAGGCCGAGGTGCCTACCGGGGCCGGGCACGACGATCTCGACTGGGAAAAGGTCGAGGCTTACGTCGACGGGCTTGAGGGTCTTGGCAGCGTCACGCCCGAAGAGGTGATGCTCAAGCGCGGTTGCATGGTGGACAACGGGCGCGAGGTGCGTCCCACCAACGCCGGGTTGCTGCTCTTCGGCAAGGACCCCCAACGCTGGGTGCGCGGCTCCGATCTGACCGCCGCCCGCTTCGCGGGCACCACGATGGGCGATACGTTTACCCGTGAGGACATCTCTGGCACCCTGCCCGACCAGATTCGCCGCTTAGAAGCCTTCCTGGTGGACCACATGCGCAAGGGTGTGTCGCTGACGGGCAGCATGCAGCGCGACCAGCAATTCGAGTATCCACTGGAGGCCGTGCGCGAGATTCTCGTCAATGCCGTCGCCCACCGCGATTACAGCGTTCGCGGCGACGGCGTGCGGCTGTTCATGTTCAGCAACCGCCTGGAGGTGTCCAGCCCCGGCGGCCTGCCCGGTCCCATCACCGTGGATAACATGCAGGAGGAGCGTTTTTCGCGCAACCACACCGTCGTTCAGGTGCTGGCCGACATGGGCTTCGTGGAGCGCATGGGCTACGGTATCGACCGGGTCATCTTCCTGATGCGCGAGCACGGCCTGCCGCGCCCCAGTTTCGAGGAAACGGCGGGCGGCTTCCGGGTCACGCTCTACGGCCCTGGCGACGAGATGGAGGTGGTGAAGGACACCGACCTGAGTAAGTGGGAGGGGCTCAAGCTCAACCCGCGCCAGGAACGGGCTTTGGAGTATCTCTCCAACAACACCCGTATCACCAATAGCGACCTGCAAGAACTGGCCCCCGAGGTTCATCCAGAGACCATTCGCCGTGACCTGGCAGACCTCGTGACGCGCGGCATCTTGATGCGCATGGGCCAGAAACGCGGCGCCTACTACATCCTCAAGAAGCGCTAAAACACCCGCAAATCGGCAAATTTGTGAATCAGCGCCCTTTTTGCAGCCAAAAGGGCGCTATGCTATACTCGCGCAAGTTAGTTTTGGGATGGGGTGGAACGGCGTATTGGCATAGGTATAGCGTATCGGAGAGTCCAGCGTGAACGAGTCAGTTTTGTTGCTGAACGCCAATTACGAGCCATTAAACGTATGCACTATGCGGCGTGCGGTTGGCCTGATGCTGACCGGCAAAGCGGAGATGCTGTTGAATGGACGAGGCGTTATCAGAACGGCCTCGTCTTCGATTCCGCGCCCGTCCATCCTGCGGCTGTCCTACATGGTGCACCGTCCCCGCCCGCGCGTCAAGCTGACCAAGAACGAGATTTTCCGGCGCGACGGTTACACCTGCCAGTACTGCGGGCGCAGAACGTCCAAGCTGACCATCGACCATATCGTCCCGCGCCAGCGCGGCGGCCAGCACACCTGGACCAACCTGACGGCAGCCTGCCCGGCCTGCAATCGCAAGAAGGGCGGGCGCACGCCGCAGGAAGCCGGTATGCGTTTGCTCAAGTCGCCAGGGGAGCCGAGCGCCTCGGCGCTGTACCTCTACGGGCATCACCTCAAGTACAATGAGGAGTGGCGGACCTACATCGAAGGGTGGTAGGACGCCGGGATTGCATAAGACGAAGGGGCCTCGCCAGGCCCCTTTTTTGGTCACGAATCCCGGCTCATGAGTTCGATGATGCGCGGCAGCCCGCGCGCCAGCAGATCGTCAATCTCTGCAAAGGTGCGTCGATACTCTTCGATGGGGCCGCCTATCGGGTCGGCGATGTCGAAGGCCGGTCCGGCCATTTCACTCAACAGGTAGACCTTCTTGGCCTGATCTGGAAACTCGACCTGGAGGGCCTCTTTGTGGTCCCGCGTCATCACCAGCACCAAGTCGGCCTTGCGCAGAAGCTCCCGGCTGACCGCGCGCGTGCGGTGTCCCGACAGGTCGATACCCCGTTCGGCCAGCAGGCGTATCGAGAACTCGCTGCCCGCCCGCCCGTCTGTCGCCCACGTGCCCGCCGACGATACCTCCCAGTCCGGGTGGCCCGCCGCCGCCAGGTGCGCCTGCGCCAGGCCCTCGGCCATCGGCGAGCGGCAGATATTCGCTGTACACACAACCAACAGATGCGGCATTTCTACCCCCAGTACTGGCTCCAGGCAGCTTCGCCCGTCAGAGGTCGCCCTGGAGCATGTAAGTCGAGAACGCTTCGGCGGTCCAGGGCATCAACCCCCGCAAGATCTCGTACATTGCATGCGCGTACTGCCTGATTTCCCACTGCGTGTTCTCTGCCATGCGCAATCTCAGAAAGTGCAGCAGGTTCCAGCAGTCCACCTTGCAGATGGCGATGTAGTAGGCGCTCCAGGCAGGCAGAAAGAGTCGAGCCTGTTCTCTTGCGACACCATCCTCAAGGGCGGCTTCGTATAAGGCAAAACTGTCCGTAGCCAACTGCGCCAGCTTTTGAGTATATCCCTCGCCCTTTTCGATAACGCCCTCGCTGGCCTGCTTGTTGGATTCGCTCTGCCCGCGCCATTCCGTTGGGATGTAGAAGTCGTCTTTCTGGAACGGGGTGTACCTGCCGCTCTGGAAGTTGTAGTGCCACGTTCGATGCCTGACCCACTGCCACCATACGATGACGGGCGCGCGGACACGCCACTGGAACTCGACTTGCTCGAAGGGAGAGGTGTGCCGGTGAGACATGAGATAGAACAAGAGCTTCTTGTCTTTCTCAGGCCCTTTGCTGTCTCCCAGGTAGGAGACGCGCGCGGCGTTGACGATGGACGTGTCGGGGGAGACGTTCGAGGTGGGGTGCGGCATGAGGTTCTGAAGCTCGATCCAAGACTTGTCGCCATCGCCGAGCAAGTTGTCTTTCGATGCCAGGGGTGTCATGGGTGAAACATCCTTTGGTTGGGCCCGTCGTCTCGTCCGACTACAGCCGCGTGCTGCTAGCTCCTCACCGCCGGGGGCATGGCGGCCTCCACGGCCTCTGCCAGCGTGCTACGGGGGATACCATACTCGGCCAGCACGTCCAGCGCAATCGCCCGCTCGCTGCGCGCCAGCCCCATCAGCAGGTGGATGGGCCGCACGCTGGCATGCCCCCGGTTCCACGCCTCCCCGATGGCGTAGCCCAGAACGCGCTGCACGTCCTCGTTGAGCGGGATGCGCGCCTTGGTGTACTTGGGCACCGTCGCCCCCTGCAAATAGGTCATGATGCGCTCGGCGTCCATCCCAAACTGGCTCACCAACACCTCGTGAGCGGCGGTATTTTCCAGCGTCATCAGCGCCAGCAGCAAGTACAGGCTGCTGACGCGCTCGCCGCCCATGCGCCGGGCCTGGTTGGCCGCCAGACTCAACACCCAGGTCGTCTCCAACGTAAAGCGATAGGCGGCGTGTGTCGCCTCTTCACGAATTTGCGGCGCAGGGGCCGACTGCATCAACTGGTACGCCTGGTTGAGCACCGCGTTGGGGTCCACTTGCAGCCGGTCCAGCATCTCGTCGGCGGAAGTGGGTGCGCTGAGTATCCCGTACAGCAGGTGTTCGGTGTCCAACAGGGCGTGGCCCCACTCGCTGGCTGCCTGCACCGCCCGCTCGAACGAATCGCGCGCCTCGTCCGCCATGTCGATGCGCCCCTTCGAGGTGCGGTCGTGCAGCGCGGCGGTCTCTTCGAGGAGCGCGTGCAGCGTGTCCGCCGATAGGTCGAGCGCTTCCAGCGCGGCTGTAGCCAGCCCTTTGGTCTCGCGGGCCAGGGCATACAGGATATGCTGGCAGGTCACGAAACCGTGGCCCAGGCTGTCGGCCTCGTCGGTTGCCAGGCTCAATACGCGATTGACGCGCTCCGTAGGGTGGGGAGGCTGCGGTTGCGACGCCATGCGGTGTCAGCCCGCCTGCCGGTCCAGGTGAGCCAGCAGCCTGCCGCTCAATTGCGCTCGCTGCTCGGCGATCTGGGCCTTGATCGTCTCCCGTTCGGCCAGCGCTGCCTCGACGGGCGTCACCAAGTCGTTCTGGTATCTCTCGTCGAACGAGTTAAAGGAATCGATGGTGCCGTTGGCGGGGGTGATGAGGTCGTCTTCGAGCGGCTTGACCAGCGTGCCCAGCAGATTGGCCTGGTTATCCTGGCCGAACCACACGTCCAGCGGGTCGAGCACGTCGAGCGTGATGCCGTCGGCAAACGGGGGCAGGCCGGTCACGATGGTCTGCATCGTCTCCAGGCCGCCGCGCGCGGGGTTGCCCAATCCAAACGGCAGCTTGCGCAGAACGTCCAGGATGAACGCGGCGATCAGTTCCACGAACGATTCGATAGGCTCGATGGCGTCCTCGACGCGCACCCGCAGCGTTTCCAGGTTGAGCAGCAGCGCGCTCACCTCGCCTTTAAGCCAGATGATGCCCGCCTGCGGGCCGGGGAAGTCCTCGGTCAGCTTGCGCAGCAGGCCCAGACCTTTCGTGACACCCGGCTCCAGCAGCGCCACCAATTCGCGGGCCAGCGCCAGCCCTCCGCTCAACGCCGCCAGTCCTCCGGCAATGATGTCGTCGAGGCCGGTTTCCTCCAGGGCTTCGTACAGAGCCATCAGCGACAGCAGGCCGTCGCGCTCCTCGTTCAGCCGCTCGATCTCGGCCTTGGCTTCGGCCAGTTGCCCGGCCAAATCCCGGCGTTCTTCATCGCTGTCGGCCAATGCTGTTCGCAGGTCGGCCAGTTGGGCCAGCAAGCCGGTTGTCTCGCCGCTCCCTGCATCGGGGGGCACCCGTACCGCGTCCCCGTTGGGCAGCACCACGATAGTGGTCCGCTGCTGATTGACCAGATAAGCGGCTATACCGCCAGCCCCCAGCGCCAGGCCGCCGCCGAAGGCCAGTCGCCTCAGAAACGCCCGCCGCGATGTCGCGGACGCGAACTGCTCTTGCTGGTCGGCGATCGTTGCCGCCGACGGTTGGGTATCGTCTTGCGCGTACATAGTCCCGTTCCAATCCCTATTCTTTCCGGCTGTATCCCAATCGGCGCAGGGCGCTGTCGTCCTTGCGCCAGTTCTTCAGCACCTTGACCCATAACTCCAGGTAGACCTTCGTGCCAAGCATTTCTTCGATGTCGGGCCGCGCTGCCGCGCCGATGCGTTTGAGCATCTCGCCGCGCTGCCCGATCAAGATGCCCTTCTGGCTGTCCTTCTCCACGTACACCGTCGCGCTGACGTAGGTCAGGTTCGCGGTGCGCTCTTTGAACTCCTCCACCTGCACCGCGACGGCGTGCGGCACCTCTTCGTGCAGGTTCAGCAGCACCTTTTCGCGCACGATTTCGGCGGCGGCGTCGCGCAATTGCTGGTCGGTCAGTTGGTCGGGTGGATAGTAGCGCGGGCCTTCGGGCAGCGCCTCGGCGACCATCGCCAGCAACTTGTCCAGATTGTCGCCGCGCGTGGCGCTGGTCAGCATCCACTCGGCGCGGGGCACCAGTTGGGTGAAAGCGTCTACGTTGCGCTGAACGTGCTTGGGCGCAAGTTGGTCGGCCTTGTTGAGCGCCAGCACCACCGGGATGTCCGGGACGGCGTTCACCTGCTCGCCGATGGCGCGGTCGGCTGCCGTTGGGAGTTCGGAGACGTCCACCACGAACAAGATCACGTCCGCATCGGACAGCGCCTCCGAGGCGGTTTCCACCATAAACTCACCCAGCCTGGTTCGCGGCTTGTGGATGCCCGGCGTATCGACGAAGACCAACTGCGCGTCGTCGCGGGTCAGGATGCCGAGTTGGCGTTGGCGGGTGGTTTGGGGCAGCGGCGAGACGATAGCCACCTTCTCGCCCAGGTAGGCGTTCATCAGCGTGGATTTGCCGACGTTGGGTCGCCCCAACACCGCCACGAAACCAGAGCGGTGGTCTGGGGGGAGGTCCGCGTCGTCGGGTAATTCGTACAGATCAGAGTCGCTCACGCTGCCTCTCGCTGCAGGGTTGGGTCATAGCTCTGGGTGTTTGCCCAAACCAAAGCCTTTGACCTCAACTGTCAGGTTCTCACGGTCTCGCTTGCCCAGTTCCAGGCGCATATACTCGATGTAGCCGAAGTCGTCGTCGTAGCGTAGTTCCAGTAGCTCTGCGTCAGCTTCCGCTTTGGGCAATACCTTGGTGATGAGGTCCTTGGCCCATACGAACATGCCCTCGACGCTGAACAACCAACGGTTCGAACCTTTGGTCACTTCCACCCAGTCGCCGCCGTCTTTGGCGTGCCACAGCCTCTCTTCGGCGTGTGTGACTTCGTGCTCGCCGACCAGCGCGATGTCCGCGCCCATGTAGCCGAGGTGAATCCAGTAGTCGTCGACGCCAACCTGACGCCAACGGCTGGCGCTTTCCAGGAGCTTGTCAAGGTGTTCACTCATGTCCCACCCTCCATCCCAACGTTCACCCACCTGCAATCACGGCGACCAACTTGATTTCGTCTCCGTCCTGGAGGATGGTGTCGTCGGCGATGAGTTGGCCTTTTTTCACCGCGAGTGTGGCTGCTGGTGACAGCCCGATACGTTCGATGGCCTCGCGGGCCGTGCGGCCCGCTTCGATGGTATGCTCTTTTCCCCGAAAAGTCAGTTTGACAGGCACGATAACGCCCTGCTGATATTCCTCTGGCTACCTGGCGCGATTGTAGCTGACGGTCTGGTGCCGGTCAAGCGCGGCTCGCCAGCCACGCCTCCAGCAGCGTGGACAACTCGGGCGCGAGGGCGGCGTTCAGCCGGAAGCACGGCCTGTGCTCGATGAATAGCGCGGGCAGTTCCGTTTTCGGCCCGTCCGCCTCGACGACCTGCCATTCTGTCTCACTTGCGTCTACTATCACGCCCACGTCCACCCGCACCGGACCGGCTTCGGATTCTTCGCGGTTGTAGGCCAGGGGCAGCAGGGGCACGGCCAGGTCCAGGTCCTTCAGGCGGGCTTCCTCTTCCCCACCAGACAGGCGCACGCCAATCACGTCGGCGCGTGGGTAGGCGTAGCCGCGCGCATAGACGAAGGCGAACAACGCCTGCCCAATGTGCTCGCGGCGGTGGTCGTCAAATACCAACTGGGGGATGAGCGCGTCATCTTCGTATTGAAGGGGCAGGGCGTAGCGCAATGTCAACTCGCCCGACAGCAGCGTTTCGCCCTGGGCGCGGAGCGCCGCTTCCGCCGCGCGCCACGCGTCGCCCGCGAGCAGGGTTGTCGCTTCAGGCAGGCGGACACACGCGCCGCTCAGATAGTCCTCGTGGGGTGGGGGCAGGTTCACGGTGACCCTACGAGGCGTTGGCGCGGCGCGGAACGGGCAGCGTTTTGGTGGCGTGGGGCACGACCAGTACGTCTGGCTGGTCGCGGGTCGGCAGCAACTCCACGGCCAGACGGAAGGCTTCTGCCATGTCTGCGGCGGGCGTCATGTGGCACGCCCGCACCACGTCTGGGTCTTGTGCGCCGACGACGATGACCGGGTGGTCTAGCAGAACCTTGCCCAGGATGAAGGTGCGCTGCTCGCCGGGGCGGCAGCCATCGCGCCGCAGTTGCGACAGAATCGTGTCAATTTCTGTCACTTTTGACATGCTTTCCAGGAAGTTTTGCTCGCCAACGCCCATGCCAGCGCCTTCGGGACAGGTGGCGGGCAGGATAATCACACCTCCTGGTCTCAGCAGCCGGTGCTGCGACAATCCGACGTAGGTCGCGGCGCGGCTGGCCTGGTACAGGTTTACGTCTTTGGGCTGGCCCACCCCGGCAACGATGACGTCAAAGGGGGCGTTCGTTGGGACTTCGCAAAGCGGGGACATGTGGGCCACGACGCTGTCGTGCACGTCTTCGGGGTTGCCTGAGGCGATGGCGACAATTTCGCCTGCGGCGTCCAGGCCCACGTTGACGGCAAACTGCAGGCCCGCCCGGCGGGCGCTCTCGCGGACGATGCGCTGGAAGGCGTTGCCCGCCAGCCGGCCCAGGCGCACGGTATCGTCGTCTACGAAGCGCGGGCTGTGCGTGGCGGCGATGGTGTCCGCACCCGCGCAGCCCATGGCGACGGTTTTGCCGCCGCCCGACCATCCGGCGTACTGGTGCGGCTCGACCAGTCCTGTTGCCAGCAGCAGATCGGCTTCGGCGCACAGGCGGTTAACCTGCAACGGCACGCCGTCGTATTCGCCCAGGCTGACCGTGTCGGTTGGGTCGTGGCTGAGGACCCGGTAGCGGGCCACGATGTCCGGCCCCAATTTGGCGACCTTCTCGGTTTCGGAGATGGGGCGGTGCATGCCCACCGCACACAGCAGCGTGACGCCGTCCTGAGGCACACCAGCCTGTCGCAGGCTGTCGAGCAACAAGGGGATGAGCACGCCGTCGGGGCAGGCGCGGGTGGCATCGGTGAAGGCGATGACGACGTTTCGCGCACCGCGTGTCAGGTCTCGTAGGGAGGGATCGACGTGGAGTGGGGGCAAGGGGCTGGCCTGGGTATCTTGAGGGGGTTCGGCCACGCTCACCCGCCAGCCGGGTGGGGCTTCGACGGGGATGGTCGAGTCGCCCAGCGGGACCCGGATCGGGTCATCCGGCGTCGTGGACATGGCTCAGGCACTCGCCAGCAATTCGCTCACGGCCTCGGCCAGAGCGTCCCAATCCATCAAGTCTTTGTCGAAGGCCATGTCGGCCAACCCGTTAGCCAGCGCGTCTCTGGCGCGTTCGGTGTAGTGTGTCACCAGCACAACGCGCGGATAGCCTAGCAACTCGTCGTTGCGCAGCATTTGCAGCAACTCTAACATGCCGCCCCCTTCAAAGGGGTCGATGATGACCGCCGCGTAGGGGGTTTCCACAAGGTCGGCGATGGCCTCTTCCTTGTGGCGGGTGGTGGCCGTCTCGTAGCCCGCCTCGAAGAGCGGCAGGGCGATGGCGGCTTGCAGGGTGATATCCTGCTCGATAATCAGGATGCGTGGTGCGTAACCGGCCTCATTCATCGCTGCCATTATAGCAAAAATGGGGGCCGCTGCTGGCGAAACGAAAACCGCCGGGAGTCGCACCCCGGCGGTGGCAGGTTTCTAACGGAAGTTGTCGCCGGTTAGTAGCCCAGCACGTTGACCACATCGCGCACAGCCTGGGCTGAGTGGTCGAGCATGGCTTTCTCTTCGTCGCCCAGCTTCATCTCGATGACCCGCTCGATACCCTTCGCGCCGAGCACACAGGGCACGCCGATGAACAGGTCCTGGTAGCCGTACTGGCCGGTCAGGTAGGTGGCGCAGGGGATGACGCGTTTCTTGTCCTTGAGGATGGATTCGACCATGCTCACCGTGGCCGAGGCGGGCGCGTAGTATCCGCTGTAGCCCAGCAAGCCGACGATCTCGCCACCTCCTTTGCGCGTGCGCTCGATGATGGCGTCGAGCGCCGCCCGGTCCATCAGCTCCAGCACCGGGATGCCGTTGATCGAGGTGTGGCGCGGCAGGGGGACCATCGTATCGCCGTGCCCGCCGAGGACCATCGCGCTCACGTCTTCCACCGAGACGCCCAACTCCAGCGCGATGAACGTCCGGTAGCGAGCGGTGTCCAGCGCGCCCGCCTGCCCGATGACGCGGTTGGTCTCGAAGCCGCTCACGTGCAGGGCCACGTGGCACATGGCGTCGAGCGGGTTGGTGACCAGGATCAGGATGGCATCCGGCGAATGCTTGACGATTCCCTGTACGACCTCGGTGATGATCTTCTGGTTAACGGCGACCAGTTCGTCGCGGCTGGGGAATTGGCCGGTCTCCGGGTCTTTGCGGCGGGGCACGCCCGCCGTGATGACCACCACGTCCGAACCGGCGGTGGCGGCGTAATCATTGCTGCCGGTAATGCTCAGGTCGAAGCCCTCCACCGGCCCGGCTTCCAGCAGGTCGAGCGCCTTGCCCTGGGGCATGCCTTCTACGATGTCGGTCAGGACGACATCGGCCAATTCTCTGGTAGCAATCCAGTGAGCCGTCGTCGCGCCAACGTTACCCGCGCCGACGATGGTAACTTTGTTTCGCATAATACTTCAGTCTCCTTTGGGGTTTGGTGAACCACGGACCATTTTATCATGAGTAGATGGTTCAACACAGTTATTCAGAGATTTGGGACATGAATTACACGGATTAACACGGACTTTTTAGTTGGTTGGAATAGAGATATTTGGGTTTGCTGGCGGTGTGCGGGACTTTGACGAAGGTGAAACACACGCGGCTCCTATTGGATAGAGGAGCCGCGTGGAAAAGCCTGGTGAATCGGATCAGGCCGGTTGTTCGGCTTCGGCGAGCTTCGCTTGCAGCTCTTCGAGGGCGTCCCAGTCGGCGTTGTCGGCCAGGAGGGCCTGTTCGGGCCACGTCGCCGGGTCTATCGTCCCCAGCCCGGCGTCCTCCAGGATTTCGCGCAGGGTTTCGGGGCTGGTGTTGGCGAGTTCGCTGAAGTGGTGCAGGCCCGCCTCGGCCAGGGCGCCGATGACTTTTTCGTCGATGCCCTGGATGCGTGTCAGGTCGTCCGCGTAACCTGCCGTCGGCACCACCTGGCCGGCAGCGTAAGCATCTCTGCTGGGGTCGAACGCCGGGTTCATCCAGGGATAGTCGTAGGCGGGTGTCGGTTCGGGCGGCGCGATGACCATCGACAGCAAGCCGACCACTAGGGCGAGGACCGCCGAGGCCAGCCCACCCTGGAGCGGCAGTAGGAATACCTCGCCGCTGGCCGCCGACGCGATGGCACCAAGCAGCAGCAGAGCGGTGCTGAAGACCAGCAAGATACCGAACATCGGGTTGAGGCCGGGCCGGTCTCCCTCGATGCGCGATTTGGCGATCCACAGCGTCATTCCGCCGACCATCAGGCCGCCGCCCAGGTAACGCAGGCCGCGCAACCCGGCCACTTCGCTGGTGGACTGGCCGATGGCCATACCGGCCCCGACAGCATAGACGTAAATGGTGAATCCGATACCAAAGACGATGGCAAACCTCTTTGCCCAGGTCTGCACATATACCTCCTAGGTTGACTCTTGCATCTGGCGGCATTGTAGCGCGCCCGCCTTTCCTTGCCAATAGCGGGCCTGCACACGCTTGCGCGTGAAGGGGATTCAGACGGCGGTGGCCTCGGCCACCGGCGAGACCTCCTCCGGTTTTTCCGCCTTCTGTTCTGCGGCCAGCACGCATTCCAGGGCGGTGATGGAGCACTCGATCATGTCGTAGGTCGGCTGGCGCGTGGTCAGGCGCTGCAAGGCCAGGTTTGGCTCGGCGATCAACCGGATAATGGGCACGTGGAAGTACTTGGCGGTGAAGCGGATGTACTCGTAGGCGATCCCGGCGATGATCGGAAGCAGGACAATCCGCGAGGCCAGCCGCACCCACACAGAGGGTCTGCCGACCAACGCGAACACCAGCACCGAGACGACGGCCACGCTCAATAAGAAGGCGGTGCCGCAGCGGGGGTGTTCGATGGGGAAGCGGTTCACGCTTTCCACGGTGAGCGGCGCGTCCGCTTCGTAGGCATTGATGGCTTTGTGTTCCGCGCCGTGGTAGCCGTACAGGCGCTCGATGTCGGGGAATTTGCCGATGGCCCAAACGTAGGCGATGATGAGCAGCAAGCGGACCACGCCTTCGGCGACGTTGCCCAGCAACGGCGAGTCGACGCCGGTCAGCCTGTGCAGGCCCTCGGCCACGGCGGAGGGGGTGACGATGAACAGGCCGACGCCCAACGCCAGCGAAAAGGCGACGGTGCCCCAGGCCAGGGGGCCGCTGAACTCGGCTTCTTCACCGGCGGCTACGTCTGCCGAGAACATCAGGCTGCGCATGCCCAGCCCCAGCGCGTCCCAGAGCAGCGTGAGGCCGCGTACGAACGGCAGCTGGGCGATGGTCCCGCGATAGAGCGCAGCGTTGACCGGCTCCTCGTGCGTCTGGATGGCTCCGTCGGGGTCGCGGACGGCGACGGCCATCACTTGCGAGCCGCGCATCATGACGCCTTCGATGACGGCTTGGCCGCCGTAGTTGAAAGGTTTGCTCATAAGGTCCTCTGGGTAGCGTCCAGTGGGCGATTTTATCCGCAAGGGGCGAGGCTAGCAAGCGGTATCGGGCCGCTGGCGAGCGTGAGCCTCTGTGGCTGTGCGTTGTCGAAGCGGCGGCTGAACGTAGTGGACAGGGTGGGCGAACGTGTTATAACCAGTGCGTGCCGCCGGGTTGAATCATTGGAGGTGTGTCTATTATGCGTCCGAAGTGGCTTGATTGGACACAGCGACTCATGGCCATCGCTCAGAACGGCCTGACCTTCGCGGAGGATCCGTTCGACAGGCAGCGGTACGAACAAATTCGCGACATCGCGGCGGAGATTGGCGGCGAGCACACCGACATGGACGTCGAGCAGGTCCGCGACCTGTTCGCGCAGGACGCTGGCTATGCCACGCCCAAGATTGACGTCCGGGCCGCCATTTTTGAGGATGGGCAGATTCTGCTCGTGCGCGAGCGCTCCGATGGGCTGTGGACGCTGCCGGGTGGGTGGGCTGACGTTGGCGAGTCTCCGAGTGTGGCGGTTGTGCGCGAGGTGCGCGAGGAGGCTGGCTACGAGTGCCGCGTGGTCAAACTCCTGGCGATCTATGACCGAGATCATCCCCGGCACGGGCATCCTTTCTTTCCGTTCCATTCCTACAAGGTCATCTTCCGGTGTGAATTGGTCGGCGGTGAGGCGTCTCACAGCATCGAGACGAGTGGTGTTGGTTTCTTTTCGCAAGATGATTTGCCCGATTTGTCCCTCCTTCGCGTAACGCCCAGCCAGATCGCGCGGTTGTTTGAACATCGCGCCAACCCCGGGTTGCCAGCTGACTTCGATTGATGTCTGTTGTCTGCCCGCCTCGATAGAGCAACTCAAATTCTAATAGCCCTCCAATATTTGTCATTTACACTGGGAGGAATCGTCGGCGAGAGTCAAGGGAGTTGAGACGTGGAAGAGGTGATTCACGAGATCGAGATTGTGGAAACGGACGATGGCTTCCGCATCGAAATCAAGGGTGACAAGGAACGGTTGAGGAAGATTCTGGAGCACATGCCCTTCGGGATGGGCATGCCGTTTGGCGGGCCGTTCGGATTTGGCTTTGGTTTCAAGCACGAGCCGGGCGGTCACGGACCCGGCCACGGGCGACATCGCCACAAGCGGCACCGTTTTGTGTGGAAGCACGGGCCCGGTCACGGGATGTGGGGTGACTGGGATTGGATGGTCGAGCACGAGGAGGATGACGCGCCGCCGCGCGGTGTCTAGTTGAGCGCGTCGGGTTCATTTCCTTTTGTCAAATCCAAGAGCGCTACCAGGTCGATCATCAACTCCGGGTTGCCGGGATCAGGGTTGGGGTAAGTCTTCAGGTCTCCGTGGAGAACCCAGGTGCGTATGAGCAACTCGGCGATGCCCGTCTCCTTTGCAGCCTTGGCGATCGTCAGGAGTCGTTTGGTGCTTCTGTTGTCCACGCTGATTGCCCCCCAACCGATGTCGCAACGGGTTTGGACTGCAAGCTCACTCCGGCGGCACGGTTCAGCAGTGTGTCACTCGACGCGCAGGCTGGCGGGCAGGGTGATGGTGATCTCCGCGCCGCCGCTCTCGACGTTGCGTGCAGTCACCTCGCCGTCGTGGGCCTTGGCGGTGGAACGAACTACCGCCAGCCCCAATCCCAGGCTGCCCTTTTCTCGCCCGCTGCGGCTGCCGCGATAGTAGGGGTCGAAGATGTGCGGCAGATCGGCTTCGTCGATGCCAGGCCCGCTGTCGCGTACCTGGATGGAGATGGCTTCGTCGCCGAAGGTCAGTGTCACCAAGACCTGTGTTTTCTGGTCGGAATAGCGGATGGCGTTGTCCAGCAGATTGAGTGTGCTGCGGTACAGGCTGGAGTAGTCTCCCGCAATATGGTAAGGAGTCCCAACCAGTATCAGGTCTAGTTCCACAGAATTTGCCAGCGCGGCTCCTTCTAAGTCGCCGACGGCGCTGGCGACAGCGTCTACCAGGTCACAGGGTTCGTGTTTGGTCTGCGATCCCCGGTTGACCAGCGCCACGTCCAGGAGTTCGTCAACCAGGTTCATCATACGCCCGGAGGCATCGATGATCCTTTCGACGAAGGCGGTGCCCTGGTCGTCGAGCGGTTGAGCGCGGGCCAACATCTGCGCGAAGCCCTTGATGGAGGCCAGCGGTTTCCTGAGGTCGTGGGCCATCGCACTGTTGATCTCGGCCAGTTCTGCCATCCGCCTGGCGAGGGCCCGGTCGGTGGCCTCGTGCTCGCGTGCGTTCTGGATGGCGATGGCGGCGAAGTTGCCGATGGCTGCCAGCAAGCGTTCGTCCCGGAGGCTGAACTCGTGGCCGGGTTCCCGGTGGGCGGCGGACAGCACCCCAAACGTGACGCCGCCTCCTGAGAGCGGTACGTAAATGACCGCTTTGACCAGATAGTCCGTCGCGATCTTGACATCCTCGGCGTCTGCCTGGGCGGTGGCCCGTACCGGTTCGCCCGTCGCGATCACCTGACCGGCCAGCGAATCGGTGACTGGCAGGCGCTTGTGCTTGACCTCCTGGTCGTCGATACCGCGTTCGGCCTCCAGAAACAATTCTCCGGTCTTTTCGTCTACCAGCCAGATGGTGGTTTCCCCGGCAGCGGTCAGTCCCATCGCCATGTCCAGGGCCTGGCTGAGCACGTCTTCCAGGGCCAGTTGCGAGGTAATGGCGGATGCAAGCTTTGCCAGTGCCTCACCCAGGTCGGCTTTGTCACGCAGCCGGGAGGTGTAGCCGGTGGGGCGCTTGACGATCGTCACGGAGAATTCGAGCCTACCGAGGGTCAGCATATCGCCGTTGGACAGGCTGTAGGGTGTGTTGTTGCTAATGAGACGACCATTGACCTGGGTACCGTTGGTGCTGCCCAGGTCGAGCACGAACAACTTGTTGTCAGTGGGCCGCAATTGCGCGTGCTGACGAGAGACACCTAGGGATTCTGCGTCGTACATGCTGAGATCAAATATGTTTGGGTCCTTGCCCCTGCCCAGGTTCACGTCTCCATAGATTTCCAGGCCAAAACTGATTTTCTTGTTGGAGGTCAGGTCGAATCGCACGCGCCAGAGCGTTTGTGGTGAGGTCTTGTCGGCGCGGGCGCTCTTCGGGACAGGATGGTACTCGACCTCTATCTCGTCTGCGCGATGGTCTTTGCCCGTGATCGTGCTCAGATCCTCAGTCGGTAGATCCCTGGCGTTCATGTGCTTCCTCGTTGGCACCGAGTGCTTGCAACCATGATGTTTGCCTTCCGCTTGAGTATAGTGTTATCTGGCGCGAGCGCAATTTCGGCCCTCAGTTCTCAGGCTGGACTACGGAATAGCGCCACACGCGCCAATTGGCGATTGGCGCGTGTGGCTTCGGGGGCGGGGAGGTGGCTACTCTTCCATCAATTGTTGATAGCGGGCGGCGTGCAGGTGGCAGATGGCGACGGCCAGCGCGTCGGCGGCGTCGTCGGGGCGGGGCCGTTCGTCCAGGCCCAGCAGCAAGCGGACCATCTCTTGCATCTGGGGCTTGTCGGCATTGCCAAAGCCTGCCACGGCCAGTTTCACTTCGTTGGGGCCGTATTCGACAATGTCCAGGCCACCGTCGGCCAGCGCCAGGAGCGATACACCGCGCGCCTGGCCCACGCTCATGGCTGTGGACACGTTGCGGCTGAAATACAGCTTTTCTATCGCGGCGCTGGTCGGGGCGTGCTCGGCGATGAGGGCGGCCAATTCGCGGTAGATCATCTGCAGGCGGGCGGGGACGGGCAGCTTGGGCGGTGTGCTGACGACGCCAAACGCGACGGCCTCCAATGCGCCGTCGCGTTCCTGCACAAAGCCGTAACCCGTGCTGGCGATGCCGGGGTCGATACCCAGAACGAGCATGGTAGGTATTTGGGCTGCCGGTCAGGCCGCCGTCTCGAACGAGGCGATCAGGTCGTCGGTGATGTTGAGGTTCGAGTAGACGGTTTGGGTGTCGTCGAGGTCTTCGAGCTGCTCGACGACGTTCATGACCTTGAGCGCTGCGTCCGCTTCGATGTCCATCGGCGTCTTGGGTATCCAGTCCAGACGGGCTTCGTCTACCGCGATGCCGTCGGCCTTGAGGGATTCCTGCACGGCTTGCAGCTGCTCGCGCGGGGTGAAGACCTCGATCAGGTCGTCACCCCGTACCACGTCGTCGGCTCCGGCGTCGGCGGCCACGAGGAAGACCTCGTCGTAGTCGTGGGCCGTGGCGTCTACTGTCAGGTAGCCTTTTTGCTCGAATTGCCAGGCTACCGAGCCTGGCTCGGCCATGGAGCCACCAGCCTTTGACAGGACGTGCTTGATTTCGGCCACCGTGCGGTTGCGGTTGTCGGTCATCACTTCGACCAGTATCGCGACGCCGCCGGAGGCGTATGCCTCGTAGATCACGTCGTCGAGCGCTTCTGCCGCAATCTCGCCGGTGCCGCGCTTGATGGCCCGCTCGATGTTGTCTTTGGGCATGTTGGCGGCTTTGGCCCGGTCTACCGCCAGGCGCAGGCTGAAATTGGCGTCCAGGTCGCCGCCGCCCTGCCGGGCCGCCGTCTCAATCTCGCGGCCCAGGCGCGTGAAGATCTTGCCGCGCTTGGCGTCTACGGCGGCCTTCTTGCGCTTGATGGTGGACCATTTGCTGTGACCGGACATGTCTCTTGCCTCGCGTTCTTGAAACTGTTCGGGTGAATCTGCCGTGCTTTTAGCCGAGTTTGTGTCTGAAGAAGCTTACCATTTCGGCAAACGCATCACTGGCGACTTCGTCTTGCCGGAGTTGCCCGCCGGCCAGCATGAAGCCGTGTGGTTCGTCCGCGTAGACTTCATCACGCACCTTTACGTTGTAAGCTGCGTTGCCCGGCGTGATGAGTGAAATGATACAGCGAAAGTTGCGGTCGATTATACCATTGGAGGTTGGCGGTGCTCAAACCTCGGTCTTAGCCAGCAGGCGGCGCAGCCAGGCGAGCGGCCCGCGCCCACGGACTCGCCGCGCTACGTCCTTGACGGTGACGGGCAGGTCGTATCTGGTGCTGAGATGGCGGCGGTGGCGCGAAATCCAGGCGAACAGGTCGGCTGCAGTGCGACCTGGAAAGTAGTCCAGGATGCTCTCTCGCCGGATGATGGCGACGGTAGGCTCGAAGACGAGATCGTACCAGTCCACGACGGCTTTGTCGTACGGGCAAGGCTCGCCGTCGATTTTCTCCAGGACTTTTTGGTAAAGCTCAATCTGGTACTCGATCTCGATGTAGCGCCCCGGCACGGTGAAGCGGATTTCGTGGTTGGGCCGCACTTGGTCCAGGTTGGTGCGTTCCAGGAAGGCCAGCCGTTGCGCTTCGAGTAGAACCTCGTCCAGCGTCACGTCGTCGCGCAACCGGACCGGCGTTTCGAACTCCCATATCTCGGCCTCGATGGTCGTCGCACCGTGGGCGCGGGCGACAGAGACGCGGTGGTTGCCGTCGGAGACGAAGTAGGCATCGCCTACCTTGTACAACTCGATGGGTGGGGTGCCTAGCGAACTCATGGCGGCGCTGACGCGCTGCCAACGCTCGCCGATGCTTTTGGAGCGCGGCAAGAAGGTGCGTGTGAAGTCGTTGTAGCGCCCGACGCTGCCGACGATCTGGTCGAGGTGGATTTCGTGAATGCCCTTATAGGATGGGTGCCGGAGTTTGAGACCTTTGCGCACTTCCTCAAAGGGCACCAGGGTTTTGCGATGGAAGCGAATCTTGTCTAGCAGCTCTTCAGTCGCGGCTTTGCGACTGACGTGCGACCATTCAATGGCCGCTAACCGGCGATAGTAATTCTCTTGACTCATCACATCCCCTTTGGCGGCTCTATCTCGAGCACGTAGGCGGGGAAGACGTTCAGCACGGTGGTGTTCTGGAACACGGTCTGTCTCTGCTCTCCGTGATGGTTCACCCAGATGTGGGTGTGGCCGTGCAGCAGGTAGCGCGGCTGGAAGCGTTGCATCACGGTGCGGAATACTTTGAATCCGATGTGGGCCGGGTCTTGCCGGTCGTGGATGCGGAAGGGTGGGGAGTGTGTCACCAGTATGTCTACAAAGCGCCCGTGCCGCAGCCGGTTCCAGAAGAGATGGGGCAGCAAGCGTAGGACACGGGTGCGCATCTCGGCTTCGGTGTACTGTTCTTTGGCCCTGGATTTGTAGCGAATCGAGCCACCCAGGCCCATGAAAAGCAGCCCTTTGACGCAGACCACCCGGTCTTCGATGGATTCGGCTCCTTCTGGGCCGGTCAGGCGGCGGCCATCGGCGGTGTATTGGACACCAGCGTCGTGGTTGCCCCGCACGAAGAGGGTGCGCTTGTTCAGCGTGCTGACCACGTACTCCAGGTAGTAGTAGGGCAGGTCGCCGCAGCCTACTACCAAGTCGACATCGCTGTAGTTGTGGCGGATGTGCCTGGAGTAGATGGTTTCGACTACCTTGTCGCTGAGGGCCAGGATTTTCATGCTGTTGCTATTAGGCGACTATGACGGCATCGACGCCTACTCGTAATAGACCAATTCGTTGATCGGCTCGCGGGCCTGACGGGCTTCGCGGTACAGGTCGCCGTTGAGCAGGGAGCCGTCGTATTCCCTCTCGAAGCTGAACGCGGTCCAGCCGCTCAGCACCAGAGGCGAGGTGGGCACGGTCAGCAAGCACTGGCTGCAATCGGCGGGAATCCATTCGCCGTTGTAGCGGCGGGCCAGGTGGAGGTGGGTGGCGTAGCTGACGCCGCCCTCGCAGGAGGGATGCCCGATGGGGTCACCCCGGCGAACCAGGGTTCCTTGCTGGACAGCCCGGTCCTGGCTGTCCAGGTGCAGGTAGAAGATGGTCCAGCCGGTGCCTTCGAAGCCGTCTCCATCCAGGTCCAGCACGACGATGCCCGGCTCGCTGCGGGCGATGATCCCGTCGGCGACGGCGGTTGCCCACGCCTCTGAGACGTAACAACCTAACCCGATGTCGCCGGTGGCGAAGTCGAGCGCGGCCCAGGCCGAGCCGGACGCCCAACCCCCGTGCGGGCCTCCTGTATAATACCACGCTTCGCCGGCGGCCCAAGGGAAGCTGAGGTCTGGTTGCTGCAGGTCGGGCGGGATGAGCGGCTCGACGGCGTATTGGAAGGCGTCGCCGAAGAGGACGTAGTAGGCCCGCCAGAAGCCCTTGTAGCTGACGGCGCGCCCCCACTCTTCCCAGCCACGCGTGTGGGCCAGCAGGTTTTGCACGGCGACGGTCCCCGCGTTGAGCGTCGGGGCGTAGGCCACGCGCGTGCCGTCGGCCAGCAGGACGGCCCACTGCCCGTGCAGCCGCCAGCCATAGTAGCCTTCGTTGAGCTGGTTGGCGGCCCAGCTTAGTTGCTTGTAAAGGCCGCTGACTTCGCCCCCATTTTCCAGATAGTTCATAGGGTAGATGCGCTCGAAATCGTTGAGGCTTGTCCTGGTCACCCAGCCGGATTCGTATTCGAGCAGAGCCAGCAGCAGGCGGGGGTTGACGCTCTGTTCGAGGGCCACGCGGTCGACGATCTGCGCGCCGCTCATCACGAAACCCTCGACTTCTTCGGTGTAGTCTCGCAGGAAACCGGGGTGGCCCGCGACAAAGGCGCTCAGGTCGAAATCCCTAGCGGCAGGGCCATAAACCAATTCGCTGTCGGGGATAAGTTTGTTGTCGGGGCCCTGGTGAGACACGGCCTGGGGGATGAGCAATGCCTGCCCGATGCTGAGGAGGTCCTCGTCGGGCAGGTCGTTGGCCTTCAACACGGTGTCAACGCTGACGCCGTAGCGGTCTGCGATCAGGCGCAGGGTGTCGCCCGACTGCACGATGTAGAGGTCCTGCTCCACCGGATCGGGCAGGCCGACGCGGGTGGGGTTGGGGGTGGGGGGTAGGGAGGGTTCGATAACGGGTGGCTGCCCGGTGGCGTCATCCGGCAGGGGCTCTTCGGGGGAGGGCGCGCCCTGGCCGGGTGAGGCGGCGCTGCCGTCGCCGGAGGGCGGGGTGGCGGTGACGAAGACGATGTAGGATCGTCGCCCGCAACCCGTTATGAGTGTGCCCGCGGCTAAGAGGGCGAACGCGTATAGGAGTTTCTTCTTCAATGCTGAGACCTAGGTTGGGTTGAGGGCGGTTGAGAGGATGGGCAGCGAGATATCGTAGCGGTGGTTGATGTTGGAATGGCCGCCGTCCCATTCCTCGTAGTGGTGGGTCACGCCGTGCGCGTCCAGCTTGCGGACGAGGGCGCGCGCGCCGAGGTGGAGGTGATACTCGTCTCGCGTGCCCGCATCCAGGTAGAGGCAGCGCATCCCGCGAAGCGCCTCGACGTGCTCGTCCACCAGATTGACCGGGTCCCAGGCCAGCCAGTGCTCCCACACTTCTGGAATCAGTTGGCCGGTGTGGAGGTCGCAGGGCAGGTCGAAGCCCAAATCGCTTTCCGGGTTGGGCGAGTAGCAGGCGCTCATGCCGATCACGCTGATGGCCGCGTGCCAGACGGCGCTTCTCTGGTGGGGGAGGATGGTCTCGAATTGCTCCAGGAAGGCACCCGGCCCGCCGTATTTTTCCATGCCGTTGACGAACAGCGGAAACTCGTTGCGATAGCAGTACTCGAATAGGGCGTCGCCGCTGTGGCAGGCCAGCCCGCCAAACAGGTCCGGGTGGCGCATGCCGAGGACCAGCGACCCAAAACCGCCGCTGCTTTTGCCCGCCACGCCCCGGTGAGCGGCCTCCGGCAGGGTGCGCAGCTCTGCGTCTACCAGGGGCACCAACTCCTCGACCAGGTAGTCCTCGTAGCGCCCGGTGGCCATCGAGTTGATGTACTGGCTGCCGCCGTAGCGGGTGAAGCAGTCCGGCAGGGCCGCGATGAGGGGGGGCATGGTTCCCTGGCCGATCAGCCTGTCGAGGCGCTGCTGGATGTTCTCGTCCCAGGCGTTGCGATGCAGCATGCGCTCGCCCCAGCCGGTAAAGCCAGACAGCAGCCAGATCACCGGGTAGCGCCGGTCGGGTTCCTCGCCGTAGCCGGGTGGCAGGTAGACCGGCAGACGCCGCTCGTGGGGGTCGCCCAGAGGATTGTCCTCCAGGACACGGCTGGTGTGCTCCAGGGTGATGATTTGACTTGCCGACATGTGAATTCCTGTACAGATTGGGTTGGGGGGTAGTGTAGCGCAGGGAGTGGAGGGATACAACAAAAGAATGGCCGGTGACACCGCGTCACCGGCCAGGGACCCTCTGCTGTTGGCGGACCGTCAAGCGCCGATGGCGACGGCTTGCGGCTCGGTGAACAAGATGTGGTCGTGATAGTAGTGCATCCACAGGAAGCTGAGCACGGCAATGTAGTAGGCTGTCTCGAAGGCCGACCCGCCGGGCATGCCGGTGGATTTCAGAGCGAGATAGATGAGGAAGGCTATCGCGCCGTCGGCGATGGTGATACCGACCAGCGTCCCGTAGAAGCGGCGCTCCTTGCCCGTCTTGCTCAGATTGTTGAAAACGCGGAATCGCTTCTCTTCACCGACCTCGTAGCGCAAGTTATTGATGTAGATGGTCAGAGCCAGGTATTGGAAGGAGTGCCAGACGTTCATGCCCTGGAAGGCGGTGTCAAGGTTAGGGAGGCTGGGTACGATGAAGGACGCTGTGGCGGTCACATAGATGAACACGATCTTGGGGACGTGCGCGTAGCCGCCACGAATCTCGACGATGCTCTTGGCGGTGAAGGCGACGAGCGAGAGGCCGAACGCGCCTGCTGCCAGATACCACAACACCGCCGGGAAGCCGGTGATGCCGGGGATAGTGCCCGCCAGAAAGCGGCCCACCTCGCCACCCACGTCGAACGGGCCGATGGTGAACGTGCCCGCCCACATGCGGTATGCCGCAATGGGGTAGAGGCTGGTCAGCACGACGGCGTAGTCAATCGCGCGGGAGAGTGAAGTCAGGCTGCTCTTGCGCTTCACGTTGTAGCACTCCACGATGTAGACGATCTGGTGCAGCACGTGGATGGAGGCCCAGAAGAAGAAGATGGCGACTAACGCCGCGATGTTGAAGAAGGCCAGCGCAATCACGATGGCGGGGATGGCGATGGAACCCCATACCAGGCCACGGAAGCGGTTGACGAACGTCCGGTCAAACGACGTGCGGATGAAGGTGACGAACATGTGCGGTCCGCCGACCAGTATGGCTACCACAGCGTTGACGATCTGGCGGCTTACGTCGTCGATGTTGGTTTCGAAGCTGGTCGCCAGGGGCGCGAGGGCGGCCCAGTCGCGGATAGCCAGGTACAGCAGGTATGGCAGGGGGACCAGCACCACGCTCAGGCTGATGTAGAGCAGGTCCCAGTTGCGGTCACGAAGCCACGGCACGGTGAATCGTGTCGGGCCAGCGTCCATAGTGGTGGTGGAGACTCCCATCACGTAACCCTTTCACAATATACGCATGTGCAAATTGAGAGATTCGGCCAAACTTGTCCTAAATCTTAGCAAACAAAACTACTGCATGTCAACATCATCGTGCTCCAGGGGGTGCCGAACCAATTAGGACCCTCCCACGCTCCAGGATGGTGTGAGGCAGCATGCCACACGTTTGTAAGCGCCTTGTCGGTCCCGTCACCCTCTTGACTCAGGGCAGAGTGGCGACATCTCGTCCTGTTGACCGTGGGATTTGACCTCCAGTATAGTTGGCCTTGAGAATGAACTTCGCAAAGACTCGGCGGATTGGACTGGATTCATGATTGCGTCGCTGTATGGCACGCTGGAAGCGATAACCGAAGATTTTCTGGTGGTGCAGGTTGGGGGGGTGGGCTTGCAGGTCTACGTCCCGGCCACGCTGCACAAATCGTTGGGGGGGATCGGGAGCCAGGTGGCGCTGCACACGTATCTGGTCGTGCGCGAGAACGCCCTGGCGCTGTACGGTTTTGCGGAGGAGGAGGAGCGCACCCTCTTCGAGATGCTGTTGGGCGTGCCGGGCATCGGCCCGCGTATGGCGCTGGCGGTGCTGTCCACGCTTTCGATGGAACTCATCAGCAATGCTATCGCCCGCGACGAGCCGGAGGTGCTGACGCGCGTGCCCGGCGTGGGCAAGAAAACGGCCCAAAAGCTGGTCTTCGAGCTTAAGGGCCGTCTGGCTCCAGAGATGCTGCCCGCCGGGCTGGCGGCTATCTCCGACGTGGATACCGAGGTGATCGCGGCGCTGACGGCGCTGGGATACAGCATCGTCGAGGCGCAGGCCGCGCTGCAAGCCATTCCCGACGACACGCCGGACGACGTAGAAGAGCGGGTGCTGGCCGCGCTGGCCTACTTCGCGACGTAAGCGCTTAGAAGCTTCTATCCTGGCGTCAGCGCATCTAACAGTTCCGTGGCGTCCTGGTAGTTGGGATCGTCCGGGGTGGCCTTATCCATGAAAAGCTCCAGCGCGGCAATGGCCGGGTCAAATTGGCCCAGGCCGTCGTACGCCTGAGCGATACCCAGGATGGCCGGGGTATAGTCCGGGTCAAGCTCGAAGGCGGTCTCGAAATCGTCCAGCGCTTCTTCGAACTCCTCCAGGTTTATCCAGGCATTGCCGCGCAGCGTGAGCGCTGCCGGTGACGCAGGGTCGATTGCCAGGGCGTCGCCCGCGCTCAACACGGCCAGATAGTACTCGCCAATTCCGTTGTAAACAAAGGCCAGGCTGTAGTGGGCGGCGAAGCTCTCCGGGTCCAGCTCGACAGCCTTGATCATGCTGCCGCCCGCGCTTTCTAGCTCTCCGATCTGGTAGTAGGCCAAACCCAGATTTCGAAAGGCTTCGGAGGTCTCCAGCCCATACTGGATAGCCTGCTCGAAATCTGTGGCCGCCTGGCTGTGCTGGCCGAGCGCCGAGTAGGCCCGCCCGCGCTCGAAATGCGCCTCGCGCGATTCGGGGAATAGCTCGACAGCCAGCGACAGGTCAATCAGCGCGCCTTCGGCGTCACCCAGCGCCAGCTTGATCCTGCCGCGCCGCAAGAAACCTTCCGGGTTTTCTGGGGCCAGCCCTACCACCGCGTCGTAGTCCGCCAGCGCGGAGGCGAGGTCCTGGCGTTCTTCCTCGAAAATCTGTCCCCGGTTCAGGTAGGCGGCTACGTATTCCGGGTCGTTGGTGATGGCTTGCTCCAGGTCTCTCAGCGTGGCCTGCACGTTACCAGCGTCGCGATAGACCCTGGCGCGGGCGACGAGGGCGTCGGCGCGGAAGGGTTCCAGTTCGATGGCCTGGGCAAAGTCTTCCAGCGCCTCCTCGGTGTTGTCCAGGAAGGTGTGGGCCAGCCCGCGATTGTAGTAGGCGTCGGCGAAGTCGGGCCGCAGCCTCACGGCCTTCGTGTACTCGTCGACTGCCTCCAGGTAGTCGGCCTCGGCAAAGGCCAGGTTGCCCATTTCGTAGGGCGGGCCCGCCTCGCCGGGGTCGTAGGTTGGTGTGGGGGTGGGCGTGGCGGTCAGCGGCGGGAGTGGGGTGAAGGTAGCGGTGGGCGTCAGCGTCGCCGTGGCGGTGGGTGGCGTTACGACTGCCGTGACCAACTCCGGTGCGTCGGGCGTTGGGGTGGGGGTTTGCCCGGCGCAGGCCGCCAGCGCTGTGACGCCAGCGATCCACCAAACTGTGTAAAGGGGTCTTGTCAGGGTTCTCATAGGTCGTGACTTTTCGCTCTCTAGATGGAGGCCGGGTGGGATTCTGCAATGATGCTCCCGGCGTACCGGTCGATCTCGTTTCAAGCCCTGTCCAGTATAGCGCCGCTTGAGGGCTTGACAAGTCGGGCCTTTCGTGGCCGCCGTGTCGTCCGTGTGTCCGTGTTTCCGGCTCTCTGTTGACAGCGTGCCGCCCCTGATGTAAGCTGGCACCGTTGAATGACTCCGTCCGCCAGGAGGACGCATGGCAACGACGACAATGCGACAAAGTGTCTGGGTCTCTGTCCTGACCACAGTGATGGCGCTTGCCATCTATCTGGCCGTGGCCTTCTTCATCCCGCTGCCTCAGCAGGGCTTGCCGCTGATTACGCTGGGTGTCTTGCTGGCCCTGATCCCGGCCATCATCTGGCTGGGGTTTTTCTACCAGCGCGACCACGTGGAGCCGGAGCCAAAACGCCTGGTGGCGCGCGTCTTTTTGTTTGGCGCTCTGGCTGCGACGCTGGCGGTGCCTGTCACCGAGCTTTTCGAGCAGAATTCCGTCGTCGTGCTCGACAGCCTGATCGCGCGGTTCGTGGTGACCACGCTCAGTGTGTCGCTGATCCAGGAAGTGCTCAAGGTGGCGATGGTGCGCTACGTGGTGCTGGGCACCGACGAGTTTGACGAACAGCCTGACGGCATCGTCTATGGGCTGGCCGCCGGACTGGGGTTTGCCACCGTCATCAACATCGGGTTCGTGCTCCAGTCTGGGGGGGTGCTGCCCTTGCAGGCGGCTATCCAGGCCACCAACAACGCGCTGGTTCAGGGGGCGCTCGGCGCTTTCACCGGGTACTTCGTGGGGCGGGTGAAGCTGGACGGCGAGCGGCTGGAATGGCTCGTGACCGGTATGGTCATCGCCACGCTGGTGAATGGCCTGTACCACACCGTCAGCGGCGAAGTGACCTCGCTCGGCCTGTCGTTCCAACCGGGCTACGCGCTGGTCGTGGCGGTGGTTCTGGCGCTGGGACTCGGTGCGGTGTTGTTCGCGCTGTTCCGCCGCGCGCATGCTCTGGCGGCGGGCGATTTTGTGACGATTACCCAGCAGGCGCAGGCGCGCTCGCTGGATATGCCGTGGGACATCGCGCCGCGTTACGATAGTGTGCTGGTCGCCGCGCTGGTCGTGGCGCTGGTCGTCGGGTTTGGCGTGGGGCTGCTGCTCAGCGAGCAGACGGTGGACTACCGGGACCCGACCCTGCCGGTCTCCTTGAGCTACCCCGCCAGTTGGGGCGTCGAGTCGAGCGCCAGCGGCCTGTTTTTGATCGACCTGGAGGCCGGGGCGGCTTTCCCGCCAACCTTCCAGATGTCGGCTAACAAGGTGGCGGGGGACGCGACGCTGCAAAGTCTGGAGCAAGAGCGCATTCTTAGGCAAGAGCAGCAACTCGACTTTTATCGCGCCGAAACGCGGGGTGAGGGTCCAACTGTAGGCGGCCAGCCGACCCGGCAGGTGGTCTACTCTTACGTGACCCTGACCAATGCGGAGCCGGTGGTCGTGCGCGGGATCGATACGTTGCTGTTGTTTGAAAACCGGCTGTACATCTTACGCTACGTGGTGGAAGCCAACGATTTCTCTGAGAGCCGGGAGCAGTACCAGCGTATCCTGGGCACGGTGCGCCTGGGTTAAGCAGGCAGCCTGAATTTGAACAAACGGAGAGAGATGATGCGTCGCTTGAACCTCATCGTGTTAGGGTTGACCCTCGCCGCTGCTGCCTGCACCCTCGGACCGACCACGCCTGGGCAGGTTATCACGCCCGACTCCACACCCGCCGAGGCTGTGCCGACTCCCGTGCCCGGCGGACAGCCCGGCCAACTGACGCCGGAACAAATCCAGAACGTCAGTAAGGCCACTGCTCAGATCATGGCCATGCAGGACGACGGCAGCGGCAACTTGCAGCCGCTGCGCAGCGGCTCTGGCGTGGTGATTTCCGCCAACGGGCAGATTGTGACCAGTTGCCAGGTGGCCTGCAACGCGCCGATTCTGGTGGTGCTGTTGGCGAGGGATGCGAACCTGCCGCCGGAGGCGCTGTTCCGGGCCGAGATCACGGCCTCGGACCAGAGCCTCGATCTGGCGACGCTGCAAATCACCCAGAATGTGTCCGGCGGCTCGGTGGACGCGGCCTCGCTGACGCTGCCGTTCCTGGAGCGCGGCGATTCGAACGCGGTCAACGCGGGCGATGCGGTGCACGTCTTCGGTTATTCCGGCACCAGCGGCTCGCCGGTTGCCAGCGTCTCCGGGACGATTACCGGCGTCGAGATGGGGCAGGTGGGCGGCGTCGAGCAGCGGCGCTTCCTCAAGACCGACGTGGCTATCGCCAGCGGCGTCAGTGGTGGCGCGGCGGTGGATGCCTCTGGGCGGCTGATCGCCGTTCCTTCAACCGTCACCTCTGGCCTCCAGGGCGGGGCTACGCTGGGCGACGTGAACGTGTTGGCTCCCGTTAACTTGATCGCTGATTTGGGGCAGGACACGATTCCCCAGCCTCAGCCGGGCGACTCGAAGCTGCCGCCCGCGCTGGAGCAGGACGAGTTCGAGCCGAACAACACGTTCCAGGAGGCGTCCGGGCCGCTCTCGCCTGGGCAGGTGGTTCAGGGCTTCATCTCCTACGACGACGACGTGGATGTTTACTACTTCGAGGCCAACACGACCTCGGCTGTCAGCGTGGACCTGACCGGCGTCCCAGCTGGTGTCGACTACGACCTGTACGTGTATGCGGGCAGTGAGGTCGCCGCCAAATCTGAGAACGAGGCGGGGGAAGACGAATCTGTCGAGTTCCGTCCTGGCGCGCCGGGCCGCTTCTACGTGGCCGTCTCCAGCTTCCAGGGGTCGAACGAGAGCGAGTCTTACAGCCTGTCCGCCAGCTACGACAGCGGCAAGGCGGCGGCGGGCGCGGTCAGCGTCAGGGGGTCAGTGATCGACGGCAACACGGGCCGCCCCTTCGAGCGCGGCGTGTTCGGCTTGCTGAATCCCGGCGTGACCTGCGACCAGTTCTTCGGCGGCACTTCGCTCAATATGGGGTTGGTGACGGGCACCGGCACCACCGACAGCAACGGCCAGTTCGTGGTGACCGGGGTGCCCACCGGCGAGTCTTACGCAGTGTTCTTCTTCTTCGGCAAGGATCACGTCTGCCAGAACAACTGGCTGAACGTTGACACGGCCAGCAAGGACATCAGTCTCGACCCGATCACGCTCGCGTTTTAGGCCAGGGTCTGCGCGAATACCTTCACAGCCCTATTTGACCTTGACCATGATTTGGGCGCATGCTACAATCCGCGCGCGTGAATAAAGGCACAAATCTTAACACAATGTTCGAGCCAACGGTCAACACGCCAACCCATGCGAATAATACCAACGACAATAATCCCAGTGGCGGGCGTCACGGGATCTGAGTCGTTGCACGATTGGCCGACCTGAGCCGCCCGCAATCAGCAAGCGGGCGGCTTTTATGTTGCGAAGCAAAGGCACCATCACCAGGAGTAATGCACTATGCTCAAGACGCGCACCTGTGGCGAATTGCGTAAGAATCATGCGGGTCAACAAGTGACGCTGGCCGGTTGGGTCAGCCGCCGCCGCGACCAGGGCGGTCTTATCTTCATCAATTTGCGGGACCGTTGGGGGGTGACGCAGGTGGTCGTCAACCGCGATACCGCGCCCGAAGCGCACGCCGTGGCCGAGGATATCCGGCGGGAGTTCGTCGTCCAGGTGACGGGCACTGTGGGCCAGCGCCCCAAGGGCCAGGAAAAGGCCGACTGGGCTACCGGCGAGATCGAGGTCGAGGTGGAGCAACTGGCGATTCTCAACCCCTCGCGCACGCTGCCTATCCCGATTGGCGACGAGGAGGAAGAGCCGCGCGAGGTGGAACGGATGAAGTATCGCTACCTGGACCTGCGCCGCCCGCGCATGCAGCGTAACCTTTTCCTGCGCCACGAGGCGGTGCTCTATATGCGCAATTTCCTCTCCGAGCGCGGCTTCATCGAGGTGGAGACGCCGATTCTATTCAAGAGCACGCCGGAGGGTGCGCGTGACTATCTGGTGCCGAGCCGCATCCATCCCGGCAAATTCTACGCGCTGCCGCAGTCGCCGCAGCAGCTTAAGCAGTTGTTGATGGTGGCGGGCTACGAGCGGTATTTCCAGATTGCGCGCTGCTTCCGCGACGAGGACCAGCGCGGAGACCGCCAGCCTGAATTCACACAGTTGGACCTGGAGATGAGCTTCGTCGAGCGGGATGACGTGCTGGGCCTGATCGAAGAACTGATGATCGGCATGGTCGAAGAGGTGTCCAGCAAAGCCGTGGGCACCACGCCTTTTCCGCGCCTGAGCTACCAGGAGGCGATGGATCGCTTCGGCACGGACCGGCCTGACCTGCGCTACGGCATGGAGTTGATCGACATCGCCGAGATTGCCGGGCGCAGCGCCTTCCAGGTATTTCAAGATGCCGTCGCCGCCGGGAAGCCGGTCAAGGCCATCGTCGCGCCGGGGGTGGGGGGCTACAGCCGCCGCCAGTTCGACGAACTGCGCGAACTGGCTCGCGAAGCCGGGGCGAAGGATATTTCTTACTTCGCCCTGCCGGAAGATGGCGACGGGCAGGTCAAGTCCCCTGTCGGCAAGCACTTCTCGCCTGAGTTGCAGGCTGAACTCTTTGAGCGCGTCGGCGCAGGCCCCGGCGATCTGGTGCTGATCGCCAGTGACGAGGCGTCGGTGGTCAACGACACGCTGTCCACGCTCCGTGCGGAGATGGCTGCCCGCCTGGGCTTGGCCGACGACTCGGTGATGAATTTCTGCTGGGTGATCGACTTTCCCCTTTTCGAGTGGAACGAGGACGAGAACCGCTGGGACCCCAGCCACCACATGTTCACCTCACCCAGGCCCGAAGCGGCAATCTTGCTAGACAGCGATCCCGGCGCGGTTCTTTCTCAGCAGTACGACCTGGTGTGCAACGGCTACGAGGTCGCGGGCGGGAGCATCCGAATTCACAACCGGGAGATGCAGGAGAAGGTGTTTGCGCTGGTTGGGTTGGAGATGGCCCAGGCCAAGGAGCGTTTCGGGCACATGCTGGAAGCGTTCGAGTATGGCGCGCCGCCGCACGGGGGCATCGCCGCCGGGCTGGACCGTCTGGTGATGTTGATGGCCGACGAACCGAACATCCGCGAGGTCATTGCCTTCCCCAAGACGCAAAGCGCCTCTGACCTGATGGCCGACGCGCCGTCTTTGGTAGACACCGAGCAATTGGACGAGTTGCACATCCAGGTGGCCGCCGGGGACGAGTGAGATTTTGTAACGAAATTGCAATGGACTGCCTGCGAAAATTGTGTTGCAGGTCCCCAGGGAGTGTGGTAAAAATGAGTTGCCCTGCCGTGGGCGTCGAACCGTATCGGTTTTGAGCCAACACTTACATTCCTGGGAGTCATAGTCTGACGAAGGATGTGAGGCCCACGGCCACCGCAAAGTTCGTAGCGTGACACCCACCTGCGCAAGCAGGTTCATAACACAGCGGTTTGTACGACATGGCGGGGTCAGCCATCCTATAGGACACTCATAAGAGGATCGAGAAGCGCCCTTCAAAGGGTGCTTCTGGTATTTTATGTCAACTTTCTTGACAGCCATTCTGCGATTATGCTATTCTCTGCCCGCAGGTGAATAACCTGCCTATACCGTGAGGAAAGTACTACAGGCCATATGCTCCGCGAGCGCGTATCCAACAATATCTACGTTTTTACCAGCGAGCTTTATGCCCAGGTGACTGCCGGGGCTATCGTGACGCAAGAAGGGGCTATCGTCATCGATACGCTGCCCTATCCGGCAGAGACGCGGGATATCGTCAACTTCGTCGAAAAGCGGCAGGGCGTGCCGGTGCGTTACGTGGTCAACACCCATTATCACGCCGACCACTCGTATGGCTCGTGTTTCTTCCGCCACGCCGAAGTGGTCGCGCACAGCTTGTGCCGCGAGTTGCTCGATACGCGCGGGCGAGAGGGACTGCGCAATGCCAAAGCCAGTTCCTCGCAGATGGAAGGGATTCAGTTGGTGCTGCCTGGGTTGGTGTTCGAAGAGGATACTCTCAGCCTGCACCTGGGTGGCAAGACGCTCACCATGTGGCATGCTCCCGGCCACAGTCCCGACTCCATCGTCTGCCACGTCGAGGACGAGGGCATCCTCTTTGCAGCTGACCTGATGATGCCGGTGCCTTTCTTCACCGACGGCAGCATCGATGATTTTGAGACTTCACTTCAAAGCCTGTTAGCCCTGCCCTTCGAAAACGTGGTGCAGGGGCACGGCGAGGTCATCTTGCGCGGCGAGATCGAAGAGCGTATTAAGAGCGACCTGAAATACCTGGAGACGGTCCGGCACAAGGTGACGAGTTTCGTCAAAAGCGGCAAGTCGCCGGACGATCTGGCCGGGATTGACATCGAGGAATGTGGTAAGAGCCGCATTCCGCTCAATGGGCTGGTGCAGCAGCTCCACGCCAGCAATCTGGACACCCTCTACTACCAACTCAGCGAAGAGGCCGAACGCGAAGCTGCCCGCTGATTAGCGGGGAGCGGCAAGCCTGTCATTTTTGGCGGCGGCACTCAGACCGGGGGCCAGGGGTAGTTGCGGCCCGGTCCCGGTTCGGGGTAGGTGCCTGTTTCGAGCAGGCGCTCGACGCGGCGTTTCAGCGCGTCGATTTCTCGCTCGCTGAGTAGCTTTTCCAATTGGGTGCGCAGTCTCTTCCCCGCCGCAAGGTTCTCACAAAACGATCCCACGTCGCGCAGCAAACCTGCCGGAATCGGTTCGGTGGCGAAATCCCAGATGACGGTGCGCAGCTTTGGGGAGGCGTGGAAGCAGATTCCGTGGTCAATGGACCACAGGCGTCCGCTGTCGGCCAGGAGGCAGTGGCCGCCTTTGCGGTCTGCGTTATTGACGATGTGGTCGAACAGCGCAATGCGCTGGAGTTGGGGACGGAATTCGGGTCCGAGCGTGAAATAGTTGACGTTGGGGTCGGCCTCGATAATCAACTGGACCATACCCTCGCCGTGCGGGCCATCGCGCAGCACGGTGGGCGGGACGATGCCCCAGCCCAGCGCCTCGCTCACGAGGTAAGCGGCTACCTCGCGGTTGCAGAGCGTGCCGTCGGGAAAGTCCCAAAGGGGCTGTTCGCCGCGCCGGGGCTTGTAGACGACGTACGTCTCCAGTTCGGCGTCGCGCGCCAGCATCAGGAAACTGTAGTTGGAGCCCCACGGCAGTCTGCCTTTGACTTCCTCCAACTCACCTTCCCTCAGCAGGGTCAGCACCCGCCCGACGCTGACGCCTTGCGGGTCACGCTCTCTGTCGCCCATCGCTGCCGTCATCACTTATGCCAACAGAACCTTTCGCCCGTGGCCGTTGCGCTTGGGGCAGAAGTGCCCGTCGGGGTCTATCGGTTGGTCGCACAGGGGACAGATGGGGCGACCCTGGCTGACGACGAATTCTGCATGCTCGCTAAAGGCGCGCATCTGGTCGGGCGTGGCGAAGAAACGGGCAATCGACGGTTCTTCGGCCTCATCTTCTAGCAACAGTTCCTGGGCCATGACGACGATCATACCGCTTGCCTCGTCGAAGCCGATACCCAGCTGGGCCACTCGAAAGGCGGGCAAAATCGGCTCGTGTAGTTCGAGGTCCATCTCGCTGGCCTTGGCTTCAGGCAGCCCTAATTTCTCGCTCAACTCTTCCAACAACTGGTTCGTGCCTTCTGCTAGCGCGGCGGCCTGCATTTTCTCGATGGTGAGCGTGACCAAGTCGTCTTCTGTCCCGGCCTGCAAGTGGAAGACGCGCTGGCCCGGCGGGCCAATGGTGCCCACGGTGATAAAGGTCACCGGATTTAGATCGAATTCGCGCGCCATAGGCTTTATCCTTCGCGGTATTTACGCTTCGGCCCGGCCCTTGTCGGTGCTGGGCTGGTCTTCGTCCTTCTTCTTCTCGCGGTTACGATAGTGGCTGGTGTCGTTCACCAGCGCGATGCGCGGGCCCATCCGGCCCAACCACACCACCGAGAGCGACGCCGGGTCGATGGACAGGCGTTGGAACATGTCGAGCGGCATCCCGGCGTAGTGAGCCAGCATCAGCTTGATGATGTCCGAGTGGGCCACCACAGCTACACGGCCCCTGGGGTGCCGTTCGGCCAGGCATTCCAGCCCACCGACAGCGCGGGCCTGGGCCTCGCGGATGCTCTCACCGCCGGGAAAGCGCGCGCCGCTGGGATAGCCTTGCACGACCTTCCACAGGCGGGTACGGCTCAGTTGCCGCAGTTTCTTGCCGGTCCACTCCCCGTACCGGACCTCACCCACTTCCTCGCAAACCTGCACCTCCAGACCGTGCGGTTCGGCCACGGCCTGGGCGGTTTCCATCGCCCGTTCGAGAGGGCTTGAGTATACTGCTGTCAGCCGGGCGGTTGCAAGGCGAGCGCCCAGCGCGTCTGCCTCCGTGCGCCCCTGGTCATTCAGGTGCACTTCCGGCGTCCATCCAGCCAGACGGCCCGTTTTCACGTAGTCGTTGGTGGCGTGCCGGATCAACAGGAATTGCGTCATCATCACTCCCCAAGGGCCAGATTTTACCCTATGTGTGCCGGTCAGGATTGTAGGTGCCACTACCGCGCAAACTGTCAGTTCGCCAGCAGGCTCTCTTGCCGAAGATAAGCTGCGATCTCGTCCGCAATCAACTGGTATCCGGCCTGGGTGGCGTGGGCGTCGTGCGGCCAGAAGAGTTGCTCGCCCTGGGCGTGGTGTTGCTGGAATGATTCCAGCAGTACGAGCGTCCGCACGCCGAGCAGGTCCAGTTCCTCGACAATCGGTTGGTGCAGCGGCGACTCGGTAGCGTCGACCTCTTCCCTGGAGGGGATGACGACGAACACCAGTTCGCAGCCGATTTCCTGGCAGGTTTCGTCAATGCGGGCAGTACTGGCGACGATATTCCGCCGCGCCCGCTTGTTGGACGTTTTCCGCTCCCGTTTGGCGTAGATGCGATTGTCGCGCAGATTGGGCGAGGGTTCGCCCTGCTGCTGGAGCCAGGTGTTGTAGACTGCCCGCACCACGTAGGAGCGTTGGATTGCAGCGCGCAGCGCAGCGCCGCCGCCGCCGAGCAGGTCGTCTACCTCGCGGATCAGCGATTGGCGTTGAGACTCGTCGCTGTAGGACAGCACATAGTCGCGGTATACCTCTTGGTATACGATTCCGTAAGCCACGTCCTCCACGTCGTTCCGGTAAAAGGCCACCAGCACGACGTCTGGCTGGTATTCCAGGACGAATTGCTCGAAGATCAGCGCCTGTTGCACGGTGCCCGTGCCCGATAGGCCGAAGTTGAGCACCTCGCATGGGCAGCCAGCCGCATCGCTCTCGTTCAGTTGTTGCTCAAGAATGTCCGGGAAGTTCTTTCCCCGGCCCGCCTGCCAGCCGACGGTGAACGAATCGCCAATGGCGGCGATCCGGGTCGAGCCGGGGGGTGGTGGGATTCCTGGTGTGGGAAATGGGTCGTCGTAGAAGCCGCTGCTGTTGAGGTGAATGGGGGTGCGAAAATCAAGCCGCTCGATGTAATCGCTGCTGTTGGGAATATAGCGAAACCCCAGGTCTGGGTCGAGTTGGTAAACCGCCGGTCTGCGGTCCAGCCTGACGAGGGGCGTCCTGACCACTCGCAGGCCAACTTCCGCCAGCAGCAGGCCAATAGCCAGACCCAAGGCGATAGTCCCCAGCCGTTGGCCTATTCTTCTGAAGTCGCGTGAATGGCCTGTCACTTCCACATTACCGTGAAAGCGCGAGCAAGTTGCCTCAGATTAGAACCCTTTGCCTGCCACGAGCGGGATTGCCGCGTGATCGCGGGCCGGGTGGCCTGCTCCCGGCAGCCGCCCCTGCATCGACCAGGGGCCGGTCCAGGTGATCTCCACGTCCACCAATTGGCCGCGCCAATCGCCGGGGTCCTCGAAGAAGACCAGTTTGTTCTGGCGGGTGCGACCCCGCCATTTGCCCCGGTGCTCGTCCTCCACCAGCACCTCGACGGTCTGGCCCAGGTAGCGCCGGTTGATCGCGCTCACCACCTCGGCTTGCAGCGCTTCCAGGGCCTCCAGCCGCCGTTTCTTCTCTTCGGGCGGCACGTCGTCTGCCATGCGCCGCGCGGAGACGGTGTTGGGGCGCGGGCTGTACATGGCGAGATGGGCCTTGTCCAGCTTCAACCCGGCCAACACGTCGTAGGTGGCCTGGAACTGTGCTTCGGTTTCGCCCGGAAAACCCACGATGACGTCGGTGTGAATCGCCACACCGGGAATGCGCGCTCGAATGCGTTCGACCAGCCGGGCGTATTCGTCGCGGGTGTAGCCGCGTTTCATGCGCTTAAGTACAGTGTCGTCGCCCGCCTGGATGGGGACCTCGATGTGCTCGCATACTTTGGGCAGTTCCGCCACGGTGTCGAGCAGCCTGTCCGTCATCCAGGTGGGGTGCGAGGTCAGAAAGCGGATGCGTTCGAGGCTCTGGGTGGCCGCGTCGTCGTGAATGACGCGCAGCAGGTCGGCCAAATCCGGCCCGTCGTCGCCCAGGTCCATGCCGTAGCGATCCACGATCTGGCCCAGCAGGGTGACTTCTTTCACGCCCTGCGCCGCGAGGGAGCGCACTTCGGCCAGGATTTCGCCGACACGGCGGCTGCGCTCCACACCACGGCGGAAGGGGATGATGCAATATGTGCAGGCGTGCGAGCAGCCGTAGACCACCGACACGTGCGCGCTGACCAGCTTGCCCCGCTCGTGAGCGGGCAGCACCAGCACCTCGTCTTGCAGTTGGTCGCGCTGCGCGCGCTGCGCGGATTCCAGGTCGCGGAGGTCGCCCTCGATGCCCCGGTCGTGCAGGAAATCGACCAGCGGCCCTGGCTCCGACGGGGGCAGGAACACGTCCACGAAGGGAAACTTCTTGCGCAGGGGGAGCGGGTCGCGAACGCCGACGAGGCAGCCCATCAAGCCGATCACCTTGTCGGGGTGCTGCTCCTTCAGGGACTTGAGTTGCCCCAGCCGCCCGTAGACCCGGTCCTCGGCGCTCTGGCGCACCACGCAGGTGTTGAGCACGATCACGTCGGCATCGTCGGCGTCGTCGTTGTGGCGGAGGCCCAGCTTCTCCAACTCGCTTTCCAGCAGTTGCGAGTCGGCTTCGTTCATCTGGCAACCCCACGTCCTGACGTTGTAGGTCTGCATGGCGCTCACGAAATGTCCCTTAGAAATGCGGTAGATTGGGTCGAATTCTAACGTTCGGTTCCAGCCCAGTCAAGGCACCGGGGGACTGTCTATGCTACAATGTCAATATTCCTGATGGCGATGTGAGAAATAATGGCAAAGTTGCTTTTCGTATCCGCACCGCTGCCGGGCCACCTCGATTGGGGTGGCTTTCTGGCGACGGCCCAGGCTGCTCAGGAGATGGGCCATAGCGTGTGCTGGGTGAGCGGGGAGCGGATACGGGGTATGGTGGAGGCTGCCGGTGTGGATTTTCGGGCGGTCCCGCACACCGGCTGGCGCTGGCCGCCCCCGCCGATGCCGGAGGGCGTCTCGCCCGGCGAGGCCGCCATGCTGCGGTTCGGCCGCGCGCTGGATACGTGGCTGGACGAGGAACTGGTCCGCCAGGCGGTGCCGCCCCTCGTCGAAGCCGCGCGGGAGTTTGGGCCGGACGTGATCGCCAGCGATCCATTCCTGGCCTCGGCAGCCATCGCCGCCGAGGTGGTCGGCGTACCCCTGGCGATTTGCGGCTGGCCCGCCATGCCGCCCAGGGAACCCCATTCGCTGCTGCCGGTGCAGGCCGGGCTGGGCCAGGATGCGCTGGCGCGCATCGAGCGCCTGAACGGCGATTTTGGCGTCCAGGGTGCCAACTGGGGCGGGGGGGCGGCTCCCACCATGCAGTCGCCGCAATTGCACGTGAGCTACTTTAGCTGGCACTGGCACCAGGGCGAGCCTGCTTTTCTGCCGCAGACGGCGTTCGTCGGAGGGAGGGTCCGGTCAGCGACCGGGTCGCGCCCGGAGTGGCTGGCTGATTTGCCGCTCGATGCCCCGGCCATCTTCATCACATTGGGCAGCGTGTTCACCGGCGACCTGGGTTTCTTTGCCCAGGCTGCTCACGCCGCCGCTGTCAACGGCGCGATTCCGCTCGTGGTGCTGGGCGGCAATCCGATCACCGACGAGGACATGGCCGCGCTCAAGCGCGCGCTGCCGGGCGGTACGCGCTTGCTGCGCTGGGTGGATTACGACCACGTGCTGCCGCGCTGTTCGCTCATCATCCACCATGGGGGGATGGGGACCACGCATGCGGCCATCGTCCACGGGCTGCCCCAGATCGTGGTGCCGCACGCCGCCGACCAGCGCGGTCAGGCGCAACGGGTCGCCAGGGCCAAGGTTGGCCTGAACCTGAGCGTCAGGGACGTACGAAACGGCCAGCTTCCCGTCGGCGTGAAGGCGCTGCTGGCCGACGAACGGGTCGCGCGTTACGTGACCGACCTGCGCGATGATTTCGCCGCGCTCGGCGGGCCAGCTCGCGCTGCGGAACTTCTTCTCGAACTGGTCTAGCCAATAAGCTTGCAGATTCGGGCGAAGCGAATTATAGTCGGCTCGATCTGATCCTGACGTTGACGAAAGCCGCGCGACCTGGGAGCCATGCCCAGGTCGTGTTACATCCAAAAGTCACGGAAGTTGAGCCATGTCTGCCAGCCGTACACCCTTCTTTTATCCCAAGGTTTTGCGCCTGTACCTGGAGCTCGGCCAGTATCCGATCCTCGCGCCGCGCATCCGCGAACGCATGCGCGAGGAGATTTTCAGTCGGGGTGTCATCTCTCCCACGGTGTTTGAGAGCGAGGTGCGCGAGAAGGCGATTCAATCTCAGGAACTGGAGGGTGTAGAGGGCACCGAGCCGCCAACTGTCTGGGAGGAGCGGCTAAGCATCGTGCGCGATAACCTGACCGACTTCTACTTCGCCTACAACCTGCCCCACGCGATCTTCGAGGACCTCGTCCAGGAGGCGCTCGCGCCCCGGCGTCACGACCAGCCGGTGGTTATGTCTTTCAACCCGGAGTTGGCCCCGTGGGAGGTGCTGTTTGCCAGGGGCCACGAGTACGAGTCGTACCCGCCGGAGCGGTCTGCCGAGGTGTGGCACCACCTGCACGAGATACGCGTCGTGCTCATCAAGGCCCTCATCAGCGACCAGTTGGAATTCGTGGGTTTAGCCAAGGACGTTTTCACCATCGCCGATCTGGATGAAATCCGGCACCGGCGAATCGGGCGCGGCAAGATCGGGGGCAAGGCGGCAGGGATGCTGCTGGCCTGGAAGATGATTCAGCGCTTCGCGGGTGAGGCAGGCTACGACATCGCGGAGCACATCGGCCTGCCGGAATCGTACTTCATCGGGGCGGACGTGCACTACGATTACAATGCCGTCAATCACTTCTTCGACCTCATGAACTTGAAGTACAAGTCGCGTGAGGAGATCATCGAGGACTACCCGCGCGTGCGCGAGGCGATGTTGGCAGGCCACTTGCCCGGCGACATCTTGGGCCAGCTGCGCGAATTGCTTGACGACATTGGCGATACGCCGCTCATCGTGCGTTCCTCCAGCCTGCTGGAGGACAATTTCCAGATGTCGTTCGCGGGCAAGTACGACAGCTTTTTCCTGCCCAACCAGGGCACTCTGAACGAGAACTTGCACGCCGCCGAACGGGCCATCATCGCCATCTACGCCAGCGTGGTCAACCCGGACGCCTTGATTTACCGGCAGCACATGGGCCTGACAGACTACGATGAGCGCATGGCGGTGTTGCTGCAAAAGGTAGAGGGGCAGCGCCACGGCAAGTATTACTTCCCGGCGCTGGCGGGCGTCGGCTTCAGCTATAACCCATTCCGCTGGACCTCACGCATCGAGCGTGAGGCCGGGCTGACCCGCCTGGTGTGCGGGCTGGGCACGCGGGCGGTGGACCGGGTGGGCCAGGATTACCCGCGCATGATCGGCCTCAGCCACCCGCACTTGCGGCCTGAAAAAGGCGCTGAGGAGACTCGGCGCTACTCGCAGCGATTAATCGACGTGATAAATTTGGAGGAAAACACGTTTGAGACCGTGCCGGTGACGGAGGTGCTCGACGAGCATTTTCCCGCGCTGCGAATGGTGGCTTCGCTCAACAAGGGCGACTATCTGGAACGATTCACTCACCGCCCGTCGTCATTGGACCCCGGCCAGTTGGTCTTGACTTTTGAGGGGTTGACGATGGATGGAACGTTCACCAGCCTGTTGGAGAACATGATGCGTTTCCTGCGCGAGCGGTACAGGTATGAGGTGGACGTGGAGTTCACCGGGGAGGTGTTGTCTACTTATCCCCAGCCGGAATTCCGCCTGACGTTGTTGCAGTGCCGCCCGTTGAGCAAGTCGGATGCGGGAAACCTGCGCCCGGTGCCCACGGACGTACCGGAGGACGACCAGTTGTTCACCGCCAACCGCCAGGTGCCCGACGGGGTGGTCGAGCGGGTGCGGTACGTCGTCTACGTCGACCCGGCGGCGTATGCCCGGCTCGACAGCCCTCCGGAGCGCCTGGAGATCGCCCGGCTGGTGGGACGGCTCAACCGGGAGTTGGAGGGTGAGAACTTCATCCTGATGGGGCCGGGGCGCTGGGGCAGCTCCAACATCAATCTGGGCGTCAAGGTCAGCTACGCGGACATCTTCAACGCCAAGGCGCTGTTGGAACTGGCCTCTTCGTCCGGGTTGAGCACGCCGGAGCTGTCCTACGGGACGCACTTTTTCCAGGACCTCGTGGAGGCCAATATCCTGCCGCTGGCGCTTTACCCCGACAAATCAGACACGCTCTACCGCCAGGAATTCTTCCGTGATACGCCCAACCTGCTGCCTGACTTCTTGCCCGAAGACGCGGACTACGCCTCACACGTGCGGGTCATCGACGTGCCCGCCATTGCCGACGGGCGGCTGCTGGAAATCGTGATGAACGGCGAGGAGGACCGGGCGCTGGGCTACCTGCGGCATTACGAGGATTCTGAGAACGGATCCTAGGAACGCAAACGCCAGTCCCACCTCAAGGATAACTTGCTCGCTGCTGGAGTCTAACCGTACAATCGGTCCTCCAGCAGCTTGCGGACCCCCTCCCACTCGTGGTCCAGGATGCGAAACCACGCGGTGTCCCGGTTGCGGCCTTTGACGACGAAGTGGTATTCCTGGATGCCCTCGAATTGGAAGCCCAGGCGGAGCGCCGCTTTTCGTGAGCGGGCGTTGAGCGCGTCGCACTTCCACTCCACGCGCCGGTAGCCGAGCGCGAAAGCGTGCTTGAGCATCAGGTAGGTGGTTTCGGCGTTGGCCCCGGTGCCCTGCGCCAGCGGGCTGTACCAGATGCCCCCCAACTCGATCTTGAGATGCTGGGGGAAGTTGTTCATGAAGGCTGCCACGCCGACGGGTGCGTCGGCTTTCACGTCGAAGACGCAGAGCGGCAGCCGATTGGGCGCGTCGATCTGGGCTTGCAGCCACGCCCCTAAGGCTGCGGGGTTCTCAAACGGCCCCCCGGACATATAGCGCCAGACGAGCGTGTCCGCGTCGTAGGCTTCCACCGAACGCTCGCCGAGCATGGCTGGCCCCCCGTTTGAGACGGCGAACAGTGCGTCCGCGTCCCGCGCGATGTCGAGTGGCTCCAGCCGCACAAATTTGCCGGTCAGGGTGACAGGTGCCGGTTTGAGCGGCAACTCGGCCTGTTTTTGTAGAACCGTTTCCGGCAGTAGAGGGTTAGCGGGGAAGTCTGCCATCGTTATTTGCTCTCGGATCGCCGCCCGACGATGATCGCCTCCGGCAGGTTGAATTCGATGCGGTCCCCGATCTGGCGGGGCGCGAGTTGCTCCCGCGCTGCCGCCGGGGCCTGCACCAGCATGGCCCGCAGCCGCACCCGGTTCACCTGCGAGACCGACATCCGCTCGGCCCACTCGTCCAGGTCGTGGAAGCGGTCCCGGACTTCGTGATGGGTCACGTCCAGCCCGGCCTCGTAGAACAGGCGCAGCCAGTCGTCCAGGCTGTATTTCCAGTTGTGCGAGGGGTCGCGCAGCTTCTCGAAGGCGTTGACGTAGCGCGCTCCGCCTTCGTCGTCCGGGCCTACGTTGTCGGTGAGGGCCATCTGCCCGCCGGGCCGCAACACGCGGGCCACCTCGCGCACGAATAGCCCGGTGTCCGGAAAGTGATGCGCCGCCAGACGGCAGGTCACGAGGTCGAGACTGTGGTCGGCAAAGGGCAGCTCTTCCGCGTCGGCCTGCACGGTGCTGACGTTGGAGACGCCTTGCGAGGCGATGTGCTGGCGGGCCGCGCCCAGAATCGGCTGGGTCAGGTCCAGCGCGACCACATCCGCCACGTGCGGCGCGTAAGTCAGCGCGGTGTGCCCGCCACCCGTGGCGATGTCCAGCGTGCGCCAGTCGGCCTGTGGCGGGACCAGTTCGAGCAGTCGCTCCAGGCTCCAGCCCTGGGCGTGCACCTGGCTGGCGACGTAGCGTTCGGCGTGCGCGCCAAACTGCGCCTGCACGCGCGCGCCGATGTCGTCTCCTGGCTGGCGGGCAGCTTTCACGCGGACGGCTCCTCGGCGTTAGCGGACCCTTTCCCGCCGCGCTGAATCAGCTTGAGCAGTTTGCTGCCGCGCAGGATCGCGCCGGGGATCACCCCCAGCAGGTGCCACGTCAGAAACATGCCGAACGGCGGTTCCAACGGCGTCAGCGCTCTCAATCCGTAATATGCGCCCCAGGCGGCAACACCGAATATCAGCAGCAGCGTGCCGAGCGTCTTTCTTGTCACAGAGATTCCCCTCACGGTTGGTACGATCTGCCGAGTATAGCATCGCGGCCCAGAGGGGCCAAAACCGGCTTGCGCGGCCAGCCCCTTTCCAGGTAGGATGCTGCAAATGCCCACTCTCAGCCAACGGATCAAACGAACTGCTCTCGACCTGGGCTTCAACCTGGTCGGCATCACGCCCGCGCGGCCCAGCCAGCGTCTCGACGCTTATTTGCGCTGGCTCGACGCAGGCTATCACGGCGAGATGGTCTACCTGGCCCGTGAGGATCGCCTGGCCCGCCGCCGCGACCTGAACGTGATTTTGCCCGGCGTGCGCTCGCTGGCCGTGGTCGGGCTGGATTACACCACGGTTCAGCTTCCTGCCGGAATCGCGGACGACCCGGCGCGGGGTCGCGTCTCGAATTACGCCTGGGCGCGCGACTATCACGAGGTGATGATCCCTCGCCTGGAAGAACTGGCTGCCAGGGTTCGGAGTTGGCTGGACCGCCCGTTGGCTCACCGGGTCTACGTCGATACCGGGGCGCTGTTGGAGCGCGACCACGCCGGGCAAGCCGGGTTGGGTTTCGTGGGCAAGAACACGATGTTGATCCATCCCCGGCGGGGGAGCTATTTCTTCCTGGGCGAGTTGCTGCTCGACGTGGAGTTCGAGTATGACGAACCGCAGACGGGCGTGGGATGCGGCACCTGCACGCGATGTCTGGTCGCCTGCCCAACGGACGCCTTCCCGGAGCCGTACGTGCTCGACGCGACGCGCTGCATCAGTTACCTGACCATCGAACTCAAGGGGACCATCCCGCCTGATTTGCGCCCGCTCATGGGCAACTGGGTCTACGGCTGTGACGCCTGCCAGATACCTTGTCCCTGGCAGCGGTTCGCCATCCAGACGCACGAGAGCGCTTTCTATCCGCCCGACCCGGATCGCGCCGCTCCGCCGCTGGCGGAGTTGTTGGCGCTGGACGAGGCGGCGTTCGCTGGGCGGTTTGACGGCTCGCCTATCAGGCGTATTGGGCGTGACCGGCTGGTGCGGAATGCTTGCGTGGCGGCGGGCAACAGCGACTTGCGGGTGTTCTTGCCGATTCTGGCGGCATTGGCGAACGAGGACCCCAGCCCGCTCGTCCGGGAGCATGCGGCGTGGGCCGCCGAGAGGTTGCGCGTGGTATAATGACCATCGCTATGGCCGAACGAACACTCATCATCAAGGGGCACGTCGCTGCTACCGACATCAGCTTCGAGGACTACCTGACCGCTTTCGAGGGGGAATTCGCGGAATGGGTAGATGGGGTGGTGATTCGCATGACGCCGGTTAGCGAACAACACGACAGGGTTTTCCAATTCCTCATGCTGCTGCTGCGCGCCTACCTTGACGTGCGTCCAGTTGGACGGCTGTTTGTGGCCCCTTATGTGATGAAGGCCGCCGAGGATTCTCCGGCCCGCGAGCCAGACCTGCAAATCCTGCTCAATGAGAACCTGGATCGCAACACAGGTACGTATCTCAAGGGGCCATGCGATCTCGCTGTGGAGATCATCTCGCCGGAGAGCAGCGACCGGGACCGGGGTGAGAAGTTTGGCGAGTACGAACGCGCCGGGGTGGGCGAGTACTGGATCGTTGATCCCCTGCGGGGGGAGGCGCTTTTCTACCGGCTTGGCGCGGATGGCCGGTATCGCCGTGTCCCAACGGGTACGGGTACGGAAGGGACATTTCTCTCCGAAGTCCTGCCCGGATTGCGTCTGTCCGTTGACCTGTTGTGGCGTGAGGACTTGCCCAGCGTGGCTGAGGTCGTTCAACTCGTGCAAGAGATGACTGCCTGGTAACACTCGGCGAGTGCTTCCTACTTGTTTTCTTCTTGTGCTATTCCATCAGCATGCTATCGTGAAAGGCTTCTGCTCATGAGGGCGGCTGTCTTGTTTGAGCCGAATACCCCGTTGCAGGTCGAAGAGGTGACGCTCCAGGAACCGCAGGCCAACGAGGTACAGGTGCGAATTGCGGCCTGCGGTGTTTGTCGCAGCGACCATCACGTGATGACCGGCGCGACCCAGCATCCCTTGCCGGTGGTGCCCGGCCACGAGGGGGCAGGCGTGGTGGAGGCGGTTGGCCCTGGCGTGACGCGGGTGAAACCCGGCGATCACGTGGTCCTCAGTTGGGTGCCGGTCTGCGGCGAGTGTTTCTACTGCCTTAATGGATTGCCATCCCAGTGCGGCACGTCGATTGAGCCGTTGTGGGATGGGGTGATGTTGGACGGCACCTCGCGCCTGTCGAAGGACGGGCAGACGTTGTACCACTACACAGCGCTGGCCTCTTTCGCGGAGCAGGCGGTGGTGCCGGAGACGTGCTGCGTGCCGGTGCGCAAGGACGCGCCGCTGGAGGTGGCCGCGTTGATCGGCTGCGCAGTGACCACCGGGGTAGGGGCCGTGATCCGGCGGGCGCAGGTGACGCCCGGCAGCAGCGTGGCAGTGTTTGGCTGCGGCGGCGTCGGCCTGAATATCGTCCAGGCGTCGGCCCTGAGCGGTGCGGTGAAGGTGATCGGCGTGGACCTGGCGGCGGACAAACTGGAGCGGGCGGTGACTTTCGGCGCGACGCACACGTTCAACGCTGGCGAAGCTGACCCGGTAGAAGCCATCCGCGAGGTGACAAACGGGCGCGGCGCGGACTATACGTTCGAGGCCATCGGCCTTCCATCCGTGATGCAGCAGGCTATCGACGCGGCGCGGCGTGGCGGCACCATCGTGCTGGTGGGCTTGGGGCCGCATGGGGAGACGATCTCGCTGGGGGCGGGGTCGTTCACGCGTTCGGACAAAATACTCACCAGCGCGTACTATGGCATGGCCGATCCGCTGCGCGATATGCCAATGTATCTGGACTGGTACATGTCCGGCAAGCTGAAGCTGGAGGAACTGATCACGCGGACGTTTACGCTGGACGAGATCAACGAGGCTTTTGAGGCAATGCTGGCCGGGGAGACCGCGCGGGGCGTGATAGTGTTTGATTGACGGTTTGGGAGAGAAATGCAAAGGGGCGGGTTTCCTGGTTTCCCAGGCCCGCCCCTTTGGTTTTCCTGTGTGCTTATAGAGCAGCCAGCGCGTCGTTGGTGATTTCGAGCGTGCGGTCAATGTCGGCTGCGGTGTGAGCGGCGCTGATCGAACCTTGCTTGGTTGGGATGGGGAAGTGGTAGACGCCCCGCTCGATGAGGGCCAGGCGGTGCCGCCGGTCAGAGTCGAAGTCGTGGCTGGCAGCCAGATCGTGCCAATCCACTGCAACGTGGTCGGCGAAGTAGGTGCAGAAGGCTGACCCAATGCGGCTGACGACGGCCTCCAGGCCCTTTTCGGCGTAGATGTCTTCCAGCCCGGCCTGGAGCTGTGCCCCTAAGGTTTCGAGGTGGGCGTAGACTGCGCCGTCGTTCTCCATGAGGCGCTCGATGGTGGCGATGGCCGCAGCGGTGGTGAAGGGGTGAGCGTTATAGGTGCCCGCGATGAGCACGCGGCGGGCCGGGTCGGGGTCGTCGAACAGGGTCATGAACTCGGCCTTGCCGCCAATCACGGCCAGCGGGTAGCCGTTGGCGGCGGCTTTGCCGAAGGTCGAGAGGTCCGGCGTGACCCCGGCGATGGACTGGTAGCCGCCCAGTGCGTAGCGGAAGCCGGTCTTGACCTCGTCGAAGACCAGCACCGCGCCATAACGGTCACACAGGTCGCGCAGGCCCTCCAGATAGCCGGGCTGCGGCGGGATGACCCCGATGTTTTGCAGCACCGGCTCGGTCATGACACAGGCCACCGGGAAGCGGCGCAGCACGTACTCCACCGAGTCGAGATCATTGTAGTTGACGATGTGGACGTGGCGGGTGACGCTTTCCGGTATTCCGGCAGACAGGGGCTTGAACTTGTACTCGCCGGGCGAGGCGCGTGGCCCGGCGTCCTCCTCGCTGTACATCACGCCACGGGCGACGTCGTTGTGCCAGCCATTGTAGCCGCCCAGCATCAGAATGATGTCGTCGCGCCCGGTGTAGGCGCGGCTGAGGCGGATGGCGTGGGCGGTGGCCTCGCTGCCGGTGTTGGCGATTTGCACGAGGTCGAGCGTGGGCAATGCCTGGCACAGCAACTCGGCCAGACGGATCTCCCAGGGGGTTGTGCCAGCGCCCATCAGCGATTGGCCCTCGTCCATCGCCTTTCGAACGGCATCGTTGACGTACGGGTCGTTGTGGCCGAGCAGGTGGGGTGCAAAGGCACCGTGGTAGTCGATGTATTCGTTGCCGTCCGCGTCGTATAACTTGCTGCCTTGCGCTTTGACGAAGGCGATGGCGGGTTCGACCTTGCGGTTCAGCGAAACGACACCCCCGGCAATGTGTTTCGTGCCCTGCCTGGCAAGCAGCTCCGATTTGGCGTAGCCCTTGTGTGAACTGCTCATGCGTTTGTCCTTTCGCACATATCCGCAAGGTGAGGCCAACCGGCCCTGGTGCCGCAAGGTATTCTGTTGGTGGCCCACGAGGTTATGATGATTACCCGACGTATCCCAGGTCGCGCAGGCGTTGCATGATCTCCGCCTCGTCCTCTTCGGAGTAGATGTCGGTCTGGGTGCGCGAGATGTCGCCGTCGTCGTCGCTGAAGGCAATAGGTCGTGCGGCCAGCGTTTCTGACTCGAAGGCGGCCTCCAGCACGGCCCCGTCCATGTAGTGCGGCACCGGCAGCCCCATCGCGTAGAGCACCGTCGGCGCGACGTCCAGCAGGGTCGCACCCTCCAGCTTCGCGCCTGCGCGAACGTCCGGCCCGCGCAGCACGACGATGCCTTGCATGTGGTGGTGGCCGGTCTGGCCGAAGCTCGGCTCGATGATGTTGCCTGAGCCGAAGTCGGCGTGGCCGAAGGAGACGTATTTGGCCCGGTCGGTGTGCAGAATCAGGTCTGGCATGGTCTCGAAGGCGCGACCGTGGAAAACCTCCTCGCTACGGTAGGCGGCCTGGATGACCTTCTCGCCCGTCTTTGGGTCGCGCAGGGCCAACGCCGCCTCGATGAGTTCGTCACGCAGCGCTTCGTAGGCGTCGCCGGGGTCAATCGCGCCCTGGGGACGCCGTCCTTTCACGTTGAGGTAAACCTGCCCAAAATTGCCGACGGAGAAGGCTTTGGTGCGCGCCCAGTCTACGTCGTTGAACGACAGGAACAGCCGCCGTAGCATGCTCTGCCCGCGCCCGCGTTTGACGTGCTTGCGCAGACCGCTCAGGCCCAACTGCGTCGCCAGCCGCGCCAGATTCAGGGGGGTGAAGCCCAGCCGGAACAGCAGGTATTTGAGGCCGCTCAGGCCGCCCCGCTTGATGCGTAGATAACCCGCCTTCACCAGCCAGTTGTTGACGTGGAAGAAGTTGAGGAACGGCCCGAAGCCGTGGTCGGAGAGCACGATCACCAGCGCGTCGTCGGGCACGGCGTCGAGCATCTCGCCGAGCTTGGCGTCAACCTGATCGTAGTAATCCAAAATAATCCCGCGTGTGGCTTTGGCCTGGGCCGGGTCGTGGCGCGGGTGGGCCGGGTCGAGGATGTGCCATACCTCGTGCTGGAGGTTGTCGGTGGACTCGACCACGTACATGAAGAAGTCCCACGGTTTCGTCCCCATCAGGTAGAGCACCGCGTCGGCCCGTTTGGTCTCCATGCCAGCCAGTTCCCGCGCGAATCCGGCGGGGTCTTTGGTGCGCTTGGCTTCGTTCATGTGGAGCGGGAACGGCTCGCCAATGGCTCTGGCGATTTCTGACTTCAACTCCGGTGGGGAGGTGTAGGGGCTGCTTTGACTGGGGGCCATGAATGAACTGACGATGTAGCCGCTGGTCGTGTTCGGCGGGAAGGTCATGGGTACGCTGACGACGCCGACTTTGCCGCCCGCCTGCGCCACGATGTCCCACAGGGCCACCATGCGGCGCATCGTTCGGTTGCTGACCTCGATCTGATAGCCATTGGGCCGGGGATAGGTGAAGTCGATCAGGCCGTGCTGGCCGGGGTTGGTGCCGGTTGCCATGGAAGCCCACGCCGAAGCCGACACGGGCGGGATGGTGGAGGTCAGTTCGCCCGACGCGCCCGCTTCGATGAGGCGCTTCAGGTTGGGCAGGTGCCCTTCTTCCATGAGGGGGCCCAGCAGGTCGAAGGTCACGCCGTCTAAGCCAAATACGGCTACTTTCCTCAGTTCCGTCATCCCCCAGCCTGGCTCCTCTCCTGTGCTGTCAGGCGGCGGGCGCTGCCCACCAGCATCAAAGCGCCACCCAGAAAGCCCACGAACAGGCGCAGGCCGTAAAAAGCCAGCGACATCGCTACCGCTGCCGATGGGGCTACTCCCACCGAGCTAAACAATATCTGGTATACGCCCTCGCGAACGCCCAAGCCGTTGAAGGAAATTGGCATCATATTCACCGCGCCGATGACCGGAGCGGCCACCGCGAAGTATTTTATGCCCAGATGGACGCCGATGGCCCGGGCTATCGTAAATTGCGTGGCGACCAGCGACAGGGTGAACAGAACCGAAATGCCGATTGCCCGCAGCAGGGTCATTCCTGAGTAGGCTGTGGTGGTGCCGTGAAGCGCCCGCAGCTTGGGATGGTCGGTCACGGGGCGAACGAGGGGCACGCGCTCCGACAGCCAGGTCAATACATCGCGGCGCACTAACCAGACACCGGCGATGATGGCGAGGGCGACGCCCCCAATCGACCAGCTCACAAAGGTGGGGAAAATGCCGGGGTTCGCCAACAGCGCGATTACCCCCAGGCAGGACATGGTAAAAATGCCAATCAGCCGGTTGACTACCACGCTGCTCACGGAGTCCGCGCCGCGCTGACTCTCGCGCCGCAATTCCATGGCGCGTACGATGTCGCCGCCAACGCCGGTTGGCAGCAAGTTGTCGAAAAAGATGCCCGTTGTATACATCGATACCAGTTGGCCAAGCGTGGCCTTGGCTTCGAGGTCGCGCAGCAGCACCAGCCAGCGCCAACTGCGGAGCACGACGCCGACGTAGAAAAACAGCCCGGCCAGCGCGTACAGACTCGGATCGAGGCCGATCAGGTCTGCCCATACTCTGTCTGCGCCCGCCTGGATGATGACCCATGCCAGCAGAACGCCGCTGAAGACGATGGGTGCCAGCGTGGCGAGGCGGCGCTTCCATTTGCTCTTCGGTGTGCTCAACGGGGTTGTCTCCGATCAAGAGTCCGGGCCAAAGCTTACCACCCCCCGCACACCTGTCAAGGTGCTGGGGACAACTCTACTATAGTATCCAGCAAGGCGGCGTCGCTGCCACCCGCCAGGGGTACTCGTTCCAGAGTGGCCGGGTCGTACAGGCCGACTGCCAGGCGCAGGGCACCAGGGGCGGGGGATACGCCGTCCAGCAATTGTACCTCGTGCACGTCCACCAGGTATTCGCCGGGCTGCCAGCTACTGGTCGGGCGCACGCCCCAGACCGGTGGGTAGTCGTGCTGGCCGACCAGGATGCCGTTGGCATCGACGAGGTGTGTGAAGACCGTGTAGTCGGTCTGGACCGCTTCTAGCGCCTGCCAGTACAGCGTCAGGCGAATGCCTTCTGTCTGGCTGACCTGTTCGCTCGACAGGGAGTAGCCGATCAGGCGCGCTACCTGCCCGAACTGCGCGTCCATCTCGACCTGCGGCTGCGGCGGCTCGAAGGTGCTGCCGCCATCCACGGCCAGATCGCCCAACGTTACCGCTTCCTCGCCGATTGCCACCGTGAGCGTCAGCTTGTCAGGGGGTGCATCGGTGGGGATGGTCAGGCGTCGCCGTTCGAGCACGGTCTGTCCGGCGATCCAGGCGTCGGTGGGGTAGTCGCCGCCCACGGGTTGTTGCGGCACGTCTGACAGGATGCTGCCGCCCGCCTCAAGTCGCAGGGCGGGTTCGAGGCTGGGCAAAGTTGTCTCCGGCAGCCAGCGCAGCATCACGTCGACGGTGGCGCCGGGACGGACCTCGCGCGGGGCGTAGGCGGCTCCGGTCAGGCGCAGCCCTGGTGCGAGTTCCCCGGCGATGTCCGGGTCCAGGCCGAGATTGCCCACTTTGTATGGGTCGGCGGAGGTGCCCAGCGGGGACAGCAGAGTGATGGTCATGACTGGCTGCAAGTCGCCGGGCCGGGTCTCCGCCGCCGGGTAAAGCCCGATGGCAAGGTCGTAGGTGACGGGCGGGGTGCCCTTGGGAAGCGGCAGCAGGTAGGTGTTGACGACGGTTTCGCCGGGCGGCCAGTCGTCGCTGGTGCGGCCCAATGGACTGAGCAATGGCCGGTCGTCCTGGGCGATTTTGTTGCCCAGGTGGTCTTGCAGTTGGACCGTCGCTTTGAGTGGGGCACCCGGCTCGTCAAGCTCCCAGGCCAGCGCCACGGCCAGCACCTCGTCGCTGGGGGCTGGGTCGGCAGACACGCCGACGAGCCGGGCCGGGCCGAGGTCCACTTCGACCGACTGCAACGCTGGGGGCGCGACCTGCTCGTCGAGGCGGTAGGCGAATACTTCCAGCCCCCAGAAGGGGATGATCTCTTCGAGGGTTCCGGTGCGCTCCAGCGCGTAGGCGGCGAAACCTAACGGGTCGCGGGTGGCGTGCTCGTACTCGAGCACGTAGACGTGGCGGGCGTCTTCCGTGGCCTGGGCCAGCGCTCCCCAGGCGGCGTCTGGATCGCGGAAGTCGATCATCGCCACGCTGGCGGGGGCGGTATCGTAGTAGCGCAGGCTGCGATCTTTGAGGGGTGACAGGGCCACGTCGCCCGGCGCGGCGCGCTGGCGCAGCATGGCCGCGACGCCGCGTACGTCGTGTTTGGCAAGACGGGGGTTGAACAGGTGGGCGTTGATCGCCAGCCCGTTGAGGGCCAGCGCCACCAGCAAGCCCGCCGCACCCAGTGTTCGTCCGGCCCACCGTCTGTCCCGGAGCAGCCCGCCTAACACGATCCCCACCCAGACCCACAGCGCGCCCGACCAGAGCATCGTGTAGCGAGGGTGGGCCAGGGGGCGTACCAGCCATACGGTGGTCACGCCGACGATGGGCAGCAGCCAATCAAACGTGCTCCAGGCCAACTGCCCTCGCTCGGCGGGGCGTTTCCAGATGGCCCACACCGCCGCCAGCGCCGCGCTCCCCGCCAGCAGGATGGTCAGCAACGGCAGCGGGGCGATGAAGCGCGTGGCGGCGTGGCCGGTCATGAGGAAGGTCCACACCAGGGCGACCAGTTCGGGCAGGGGGGTGCGGGCGACGTAGGGGGTCGCGTTGAGCGCGAGGTGGGCGCGAATCTCGGCGTGGTGGCTGAGGACAAAGGCCACCCAGGGCAGAATCAGGGCGAAGGCTCCGGCCTGACTCGCCAGCCAGGCGCGCCATACGTCGCGGCGCTGGGGCCACAGTTGGACGACCAGCCGGGCGTTGACGTAGAGGACGGCGAAGGCACTCAGGTAGTGCAGCAGGAGGGTGGTGGCCTCCACGACGGCCAGCGCGGCCCAGAGGCGGCGGTTTTTGGGGCAGCGCGCCAGCCGGTCCGCCAGGGCCAGCATCAGCAGCGTGGACATGGGCAGCAGACCGTAGGCGCGCACGTCCTGGGCGTGGACCAGAAACACCGCGCCCACTGCTGCCAGCGCCCCGGCTACCATCCCGGCGGCGTGGCCTGAGGCGCGACGCGCCACGTCGTAGGCCAGCGCCACGCCGGGCAGGGTGAAGATGAGCGAGAAGCCGCGCGACGCGAACACACTGTCGCCTGCCACGCCCTGCCACAGCTTGAGCAGGACGAAATAGAGCGGCGGGTGGACGTTGCTGGCCCGCTCTTCCAGCAGCGCCGCCCACGTGCCGCGCGCTAAATCCAGGCTGATGCCTTCGTCCCACCAGATGCTGTCGGCGTCGATGCGGTACAGGCGCAGGCCGAAGGCCAGCAGCGTCAGCGCGGCCACGACCCACAACCCGGCCCAGGCAGTGTGTTTCTTCGTCGGCTGGTTAACGGGTGCCTCCATCGGATGCTGGCATAGCAAACCGGGCCTGGGTCGCCAGGCCCGGCGCACTGTTTGACCGCAGGTTCCCTACTTGAGTTCTGCCCAACCGAGTGGGTCTTTCCAGGCGGTGCGTACGGTGCCGTCCTTGTTGAACTTTGGCCCGGCAGGGCTGACCGCCCCTTTCAGCAATCTGTCGGAGATACGGTCGTGGGCATAGAAACCCCACAGGCCCTGGTAGTCCGTGGCCCAGACGGCCTTGTCCAGGTCGCCCGGCGTTTCCCAGGCGGTGCCGCCGGGGCCGATAACCCGACCGGCGGCGTCGGCGGTGTCGATACCGTGATGCTCACCCTTGGTGAAGTAACTGGCGTGCGAGCCGACGGCGGCATAGATTACCGGGTGGTCGTCCACCGTCTCGATGTCGCTCCACTTCTTCCGCAGTTCGTCGCCTTTGGCGTCGTGGGAGGCGTAGGCGGCCCACTCCGGTTTGCCTTCCTTCAGGAACAGCGTGATTTGCTCCCAATCGGCCTCGTGGTCGTTGACGCCCCCGTGGGAGGTGGCGAAGTCGTTGTAGGCGAAGAAGAACCAGTATTGCAATATCTGGTAGCCACCGGCCTCGCTGAAACGGTAGTAGTAGGTGGGTTTGTTCGTCTCTGGACCGACGTAATGCTGCAAGGCCCGGTCGAACACGTCTGTGGGCAGGTCGAGCGGCAGGAAGACGCGTTGCAAGGCGATACCGAGCGCCGTGGCTTTCTTCAATAGCTCTTCAATCGGGCCGCGCGTTGCCTTGTAGCTTTCAGCCCACTCCTTCAGGCGTTCCAGTTCTTCGCGATCAGGGATTTCTTGCGCCGCGTAGATCATGTAGTAGTCGGGCGAACTGAACGACTTGAGCATGTCCTCGTCAACCATCTCTGGCGGCAGCACCATGCCTTTCATGCCGACGCTTTCGTCTTTGTGATGCAGGCTGCACTTCGCCAGATAGGGTTCGATGGCTAGGGGGTAGAAGTTCTCGCCCTTGCTGTAGCGCACGATAGGCTCGTGTTTCCTGGCAAGTTCTTCGCTCATCGCGTCCTCCGGTTCTTCTCTGGCCCTGCCCGGAGTTGAAGTATAGCATTCCGTGCCCTGCGGACAAAATGGCAGGCCGCCCTATGCTTGGGGCGACCTGTGAGTGCGGGGAGGGTGTATCAGGGAAGAAGATGTAGGGTTGAATGAGTGTTGTGATGAGCTACTTCTCTGACAAAGCCTCCTTTTCCTTGAGATAGGCTGTGATGTGTTTGGCGGATTGCTTCCCCGCTATCGCTGCGAAGGCGACCAGGGATGGCCCGGTGACGGCGTCGCCGCCCGCGAAGACTTCTGGACGGCTGGTCTGGCCGGTCTCTTCATTGGCGACAATCAGGCCCCATTTGTCCGTGTCGAGGCCGGGCGTCGATTTGCCCATCAAGGGGTCGGGCCAGTAGCCAATCGCCAGGACGACGCTGTCCACAGGGACCTTGTGCTCGGAACCTTCGATGGGTACGGGTCGCCTGCGGCCAGAGGAGTCCGGCTCGCCAAGTTCCATGTTGATGAGGACCATGGCGTCCACCCGGCCATCGCCGTTTTCGTCCAGGAATTCGACGGGGGCCGTCAGGTATTCGACGGTGGCCCCTTCGTCGAACGCCAACTGCAATTCTTTCTTATTGCCGGGCATCTCGTTCTTGGTGCGGCGATAGTAGCAGACGACCTCTTTGGCACCCAGCCTGAGCGAGGTGCGCAAGCAGTCGGTGGCGGTGTCGCCGCCGCCAATGACGGCTACCTTCTGGCCGATGGGTGGCAGTTCGGGCATGTCTTTTGGCAGCAGTTCCGGGTCTACGTTGGCGCGCACCAGATAGTAGGTGCTGCTGAATATGTTGTCCAGCTTTTCGCCGGGGACATCCAGGTTGGCTTCTATTCCGGCGCCAACTCCTATGAACATGGCATCCGCGCCCTGTTCGAGGATCTCGTCGACGGTGATGTCTTCGCCGACACGTGTGTTGCAAACGAATTTGGCCCCCAGGTCTTTCAGCCTGTTCGTCCTCCACTCGACGATTGACTTGTCCAGCTTGAAGGCCGGGATGCCATACATGAGCAGCCCGCCGGGCTGCGGCCAGGCTTCGTAGATCGTCACCTCGTGACCGGCAACGAGCAGCTCTTCGGCACAGGTAAGCCCAGCCGGTCCTGAGCCGACGATGGCGACGTGCTTGCCGGTTGGTGGCGCTTTTTCAGGGAGCGGAGGCCCCCCATGTTCGCGCGCCCAGTCGGTCACGAAGCGTTCCAGCAATCCGGTGGCTATCGACACCGTGCGGGCAGTGACCGTGCATGACCCCTGGCAGAGGTTATCCTGGGGGCAGACCCGGCTGCAAATACCGGGCATGGGGCTGTTCGAGTAATAGATTTCCGCCGCGCTCATGAAATCGCCTTGCTCGATATACCACATGGCGGTAGGTATGTCGTTGTGCATTGGACAGGCGATGACGCACGGCGCGGGGTCTGGGCAGTGGATACAGCGGGCGGCCTCGGCCATGGCCGATTCTTCGTCAAAGCCGAGCTTGACCTCGCGGAAATCACCAACCCGTTCCTCTGGATCGCGCAAGTCGCCTTCCAGTATGGGCTTGGAGACACGCTTCTTGCGGTCAATGTCTAGTTCTGCTCCGACAATAGGCATTGGCTCTACATCCTCACCTTGTGAAATTTATCACTCATTATGAGCATATTCCTGCAGGGTGTCAACTACCAGTTGCATTTGTCACAAAACCAGATGAATAAGATCACATTAACTCAGAGCGTGGTGGCCGGAGCGGGTTCTGGGCCGCGTTTATGAGGGGAATTGCGGCTGAGATTGACGATGGCGATGCCGCTGAGGGCTACTATCCCACCTATGACTTGCGTCTGGCTCAAGTCCTCGCCTAGCAAGGGGATGGAGAGCAGCGATGTCGCTACGGGTTGGGCCAATAGCGTGACCGAGACGATGCTCACTGGCAGCTTACCCAAGACGTGTCGGGCCTACAACAGGCGGTGACGGGAGGCATCCCGCACCGCGGCCAAGGCCACAGCAGGTCGGTCAATCAAGTACACTCGGTGGCATTCGCGCGAGCAGGAACGCCGCCGGGTGGGCGTGAGGGCCAACCGGGTATCAGTATGAGAAGCCCCCTGCGGGCAAGCTCGCATCCGTGTCTGGTTGCCCCTGCTCGGCTTCGCTCGAATGGGACCAAACGAACCCGACGGAGTGTGTGAAGCCGCCTGTCCTCAAATCTGTGGCCCCGGCCCCCTTTCTCGACGGATATTCATCTGAAAGGAGCTGTTGGATCATGGCACAGGGTCAATCCTCTCACAAGCCCGAACGGTACGTCGGTTTGGACATCCACAAGAAGTACCTGGTCGCCGCAGGGGTGGACGCGGAACAGAACCAGGTGATGCCCTTCCAGAAAGTCACCTGGGGCCAGTTCGATGGCTGGGTGAAGAAGCATCTCACACCTCGTGACGCAGTGGTGTTGGAGATGACCACCAACACCTGGGAAGTGTACGATCGCCTGAAGGAGCGCGTCCACTCGGTAACAGTCGTTCATCCTCCCCACGTCGCGCTGATCACCCGCGCGCAGGTCATGAACGACAAGCGCGCTGCGCTGATCCTGGCAATGCTCCACGCGGCGGGGCTGCTGCCGGGCATCTGGGTGCCGCCGCAAGAGGTGCGGGATATGCGCGCGCTGGTGGCCCAGCGCTACAAGATGGTCCGGCTAGCGACGCGGGCCAAGAACCGCCTGCACGCCATCCTGCACCGCCACCACCTGGAACTACCTGAAGGCAGCCAGCCGTTTCATCCCAAACACCAGGACTTCTGGCTCGAGCTGCCCGTCTCGGAGGTGGAGCGGACCATCGTGCAGGTGAACTGGGAGACCATCGTCTTTGCCCAGAGGCAGGCGGAACTGCTGGAGGAATGCATCAACGAGGCAGCGGCTCAGGATGACCGGGTGCCGCTGCTGGTGCAGCTGCCGGGCGTGGGGACGCTGGTGGCCATGACGGTGCTGGCCGCCATCGGCGACATCTCGCGCTTCCCCTCGGAGAAGAAGCTGGTGGGCTATGCCGGGCTGGGCGCGCGGGTGCACGACAGCGGCCAGACGCACCGCAGCGGGCGGATAACGAAGCGGGGGCGCAAGGACCTGCGCTGGGCGATGGTGACCGCCGCCCATCACGCGGTGCGCAGCCACCCCTACTGGAAAGCGTACTACGAGCGGATCGAGCCGCGCCTGGGGCGGCCCAAGGCTATCGTGGCCATTGCCCGCAAGCTGTTGGTGGCGATCTGGCACGTCTTGACCGAGGAATGCGCCGACCGCTTCGCCGACCCGACGAAGGTGGCCTGCTCGTTGTTCAAGCACGCTTACAGGGTGGGAGTGCGCAACCTGCCGGATGACATGAGCGCCCTGACCTTCACGCGCTACCATCTGGATCGGCTTGGGCTGGGTCAGGAGATGACCCACCTGCCCTGGGGCAGCAAGACCTTCAGGCTGCCGCCGTCGGCGTGGGTGGGCTGAGGCGATAGGCGGCCCAAACTGAATACTGCTCGTAGGGCACCAGCCGGTGGCAAAAGGCCGGGGTGGGTGCCCCTGGTTCAGCGCGTCTACGCTTGGATCAGGGGATCCCCTTTAGCCACGCGGATTCCAGAACTCAGCGAGGCGGCCACCATGGACTGACATCTTCTTCCCTCAGCACCCAGCTTTCATCATCCCCGCTCGCCAGAACTACCACGGCGCTTCCGTCGGGTGTCCAACCTAGTATCCTCGAAAAATGGGGAACCTCGAAGACTGAGATATCCAACGTGTCCCGATCCAGGATACCAATTGCTACCGGCTCATAATCGGGGCCTTCGTTCTCTAAGTAGAGTGCCAGTCGAGAGCCATCAGGTAACCACTCATACCCTCTAGAATCGTCTATCTCGTATCCTTCAGGGACCTCAATCTCTCCAATCATGCCCGATCCATCAGCGCGGACGACTGGAATGACTTCCCCCCATCCCATGAGGGCAATCGCTTCCCCATCAGGAAACCATTCTGGTGGGCTTGCGTCAGCATAGATGGTTGCCGTTTGGTACGTATTCAGGTCTATATATCGCAATTCGGCAGCACCTAACTCTCCCCGAGGCATATCGAGATAGGCAATCTTCTGGCCATCTGGCGACCAGGAGATAGTCGGCGTCAGCATGATAAGACCTGGAATAGGGAGTTCTTCGCAGCCACTCCCATCAGCATGCACCAGTGTGACCGTGCCACCCCTATCGATTGTTACGAAGGCGTTGTTGGTGGGTGACCAATTCACCAGTCGCTCTCGAATAGGCAGTGTGCACAGGGAACTTCGTGCTTCGAGATCGTCCGTTTTGACCAACCACCATGTTTCTGTACATTCGGCACGATTGCGAGATCTGATAAGAAACCCCGTTCCGTCCGGCATCCACCAAGTATGCATTGACCACGACAAGGACGTGTCATTTGCTTCAGTAATGCGAACTGCCCGCTCAAGGTCTGGCAGTGATGCAAGCCAGAGCTCATCATTATAGTCATAGGTTACCCAATTAAGGTGGGGGGAGACACTTCTTACGTTGGACTCAGGCAAGACAACGCCGTTCCAGGAAGGGCTTATGCAGCCGACAAGAAGCAGCACGAGCGCGAGTGGCGTAATCCGAACCGCTTGTGTTGTCTTCATGGGACTGTCCAACCTTTGTCCGTGAATGATGCTGTCAAGCTACTGAGCTGCCATTGCCCACCGTACGTGGCCTTGAGGTGACAAGGGATCATACTTTTCGTCCACATCACTTGCCCAAGAAGCGTCGAAGTCAGTCCAGTCCTCTTGCCTCCCTTCGCCCATCCTGGACCTTCTTTCTGGTGACGCGTTCCGAGTTGTCTGCCGATTATTGGGAAAGGAGTCGTTGAAGATTACCCTCTCTCCATTGTCCACCAGTCCTCGGATGACGACGAAGTGGCCAAACTGATCGGTGCTCAAGTTCACTCTCACAAGCGCCAAAACTGGATGGCCTGCCATCAACTTGTTATACACCTCCTGTTTGGTCCAATTATCACGTGAATCAATCATCATATTGTAGTCATTGCGGGCCACCTCAGCGAGGGCTTCAGCGGAAACACAGCCTGGGTTGTTCCACCCGAACGGATCTGCGGTAGGTGTGGGAATGCCCTGATAGCTAGGACTAGTGCCGTCGGTACCACAATAGGGATCGTATCCACCAGGCCGCTCCCGTTTCAATTGATCGACAAGGGTATGATAATTGACATCTACTATACCTTCGCCTCTTAGGAACATAAAAAGTGCGGCTGCTCCACAAGAGTTGGGGTACAGTTGCCAACTCTCTTGATGCATTTCATCGACCCACGGCATTTCTATTATGGGTGTATCTTCGAATGTCGGCGTTTGATCCTCATCTTGGCACCCCGGATGCCTGGGGAACAGTTTACACCAGATTGGCTTCAAACCGCTTGGATCAGTAAGATTGATAGGGTTGTTGTAGGAGTAATTGATCGTCACCCAGCCGATTGTTTGTGAGATCAGGCCCAACGCGGCGAGGGCCAACCATTGCCGTGGCGCGAACCCGGCCAGCGATTGACGCAGCCCCACGCTTAGAGCGAACAGCACAAGTCCCCCGCTTATGCTCGTGACCCAGGTTGACGATAGCGCGTCGATGCCGCGCCGGGCGCGGCTAATGGTGAGCTGATAGAACCCATAGGTGAGGCCAGCGGCCAGTGCGAGCAGGTCGCCGAGGCCGACGCTGCTGGACATACGCAAGTCGTGGCTGACGATTAGCGCTGAACCCGACAGAGCGACGGCCAGTCCTGGCCAGAAAGCTGTCCCCAGTCGCTCGTTGAACAACAGCATCGCGCCCAGGCCGACATAGAGCGGCGCGGTGTTGGCGAGCAGGACTGAGTTGGCTGCCGAGGTGTGGTTGAGTGCGGTGAGCCAGAAAGCCAGATCGGCAGCAAAGAAGAGGCCCGCCAGGAGAGATAGCCGGACCGCCCGCCGGGTGATGCTAGGTCCGGCCCGGCGGGCGCGGCGGAGGCGCAGGGCGAAGAAGGGGGTCAGGGCGATGAACATGATGAACTGGCGGTAGAAACCGGCGACCACACCGGGCAAGGCCGCCCAACGGGCGAAGATGGCTCCGAATGAGATGGCAGCGAGGCCAACGAGCAGAGCCAGGTAGGCTTTGAGGTTGGTGTTGGCCATGAGGGACAGCGGCAATGGGCGTGACAAAAGGGGTCAGGCTACAGGCATTTGGACCTGCCGAGGGGCGGGCGGACGTTGGCTTGCGCACCTATCATCATATAGTAATCCTGGGCCTCGCTCCACAGATGCAGGTCGTTGGTGGCCCGGCCAAGCTGCATGGTCCAGTAGCGATTGGGAAGTCTCACCGGCCTGTCAGGGAGGACCTTGAACTTGAAAACGTACGAGCAGACGTTGGCATTGGGCAGTTGGTATATTTCCGTCCTGATTTCCGGGCCGGGCCGGGGAAGGGCGCTCGTCAGCGTCAGGCCGGTAGCCAGCACTGTGCACGAGAAGGCTGCGGCCAGGGCGGCGAAGCCCACGAGCAGGGTGAGGCGGGTCTTGACTTGTGAATTGCGCATGCGGTGATTATACCGGGAAACGGCGCGGCGGATACTCCAGGTGGGATTGCCCACGGCTGCTTTCTGGGTTCGGAGCTTGGCTGGAAAGGTAAAGACTATGCCTCCGCAGGTGGGCTGAGATGCGCGGATATGACATGCCGGTGGCGCTCGTGCGCGGTCCGGAGGGTGTCGTAGAGGTCGTCCACTTCTTCTTCTAGAGGAAGCACTATCAGACTTCTTGCCCCTGCGCGCACGGCTTGGCGCGGTGTCGAGACTGCATCTCTGTGGTAAACCCATTCATCGAGCATCACGACGATGACTGCCGCGATCGGGACAGCTTCGACCATCTCATGCACCATATCCCTGCCGTCTACGTCCAGGTGACTGGCACCCACCATGACGATGTCGGGAAGATACTTGCGGGCCAGCGCTATCCCGTCCAATGAGTCGCCCGTCTCGCCAACGAGCCGGAAATCTGGCTCCAGTGCAAGCAATCTTTTGAGAGCGTCTCGTGTTTCGTCTTGACCATCAACCATCAAGACGGAGATTGTCTCCTCTTCGTTTGTAGTCTCGCGGGCGGCCATTTGCTCCCTCAAAGTCCGTAGCCGTGCGTCACCGGCCTCTCGCATGAGGCGGGCGGCCCTGCGAATGGAGAAGAAGACTTCATCAGAAGAAGGTGGCCAGGACAGAAAGTCCTTTGCGCCTGCCAGCGCAGCGGCACGATAAGAGGACACGTCGTGACCGCGGCTCATAAGAATCACGCCTGCCGTTGGAACAGCTTCGGCGATCTCGCTGGCTGCCTCGATGCCATCCATACCGGGCATATGGGTACCGATTAGCATGACATCAGGCCGTAGCATTGTCGCGAGGAAGACCCCCTCGACGCCATGTGTCGCGGAGCTGACGACCCTGCAATCAGGTTCGAGAGAGAGTAGCCTACGGAGGTTAAGGCGAAACTCATCGTCGTCATCTACGATGAGAATGGAAATCAACTCATGGTGAACCATTGTGTCCAGGTAGGCAGGCAAATTGATAGAGTCCGGTGCGTCCGCGGTCGCCAGGGCCTGGATGGTGGCCCAGTCCCCTTCGGTCCTCGCCCAGTATATTCTGGCAACGAGGCTGTTGGGGTCACGACGATGATGCTGCTGCCACGTTCGAAAGGCTGCCCTCCCCGCTGGCGTACCCATGCGCGCCAATGCCAGCCCAGCCTGCCATCTTACCTCCTCAGCCTCGTCGTTGAGGCCAGCGTTGATAAGGAAGTTCACAGTTTGATCGTCGCCAATAGCTCCCAATGTCCGGGCGGCAAAGCTGCGCACGCGGATTGTGTCAGTTTCGAGGGCGATAATGAGGCGCATCATGGTTTGCTCATCACCAATCTCCCCCAGTGTCTCGGCGGCAGCAGCGCCGAGCGATGACCCAGGTTGGGCTCTGAGCACAAACGTGAGGATGCCATCCGCCGCTTGCTCACCGCCGATTAGTAGTAGTGCTTCGAGAGTGCTTGTTGCAAGCTCCCACCAGCCATATCTGTAGGAATGTAGCCGATACAATTGGCTCAGCAGGACGTCCACTGCCCGCTCGTCGCCTATCCTCCCCAGCGCCAATGAAGCCCTACTTTGCATCCTAGTGGAAGTGTCTTCGTCGAGTAGCAGGTCGAGCAAGTTGTCGACTGCTCGCTCATCGCCCAACTCTGCCAGCTTGAAGGTGGCTCGCAGGCGAACCTCGCGATCCTCGTGTTGCAGCATCTCCACGAGATGCAGCAATGCAAATTCGCCTCCCAGCCGGGCTTCCTGTCCGGTGACCTCGCTCCACTCCCGCCTGTCTCCCCCCAGCGATGGCTCGTCGCCGCTCCGTCTGGCTCGCCTGTCCTTTTTCAATCCAAAGTTCCGTTCCCCGGACCAACGTAGTTGTTTGTTAGTATACTGAATGACGGCGCTCTGCAAAGCGACCAAGAAACAAGTCCAGATTCTTTGCACGACAGCTCTGGCTGCGATAGAATAAACGTTCGGTTTTCGTTCCTGTCCGCAGTTACGGTTCTGAGCGTCGACGGAATACGATGGAGTAGCGGTAGCATGCCCCTCGACAAGATCGTCGTCATCGGTGCGCGCGAACACAACCTGAAGAACATCAACGTCGAAATCCCCCGCGACAAGTTGGTGGTCATCACCGGGCTGTCCGGCTCCGGCAAGTCGTCGCTGGCTTTCGATACCATTTTCGCGGAGGGCCAACGGCGCTACGTGGAGAGCCTGTCAGCCTATGCGCGGCAATTCCTGGGCCAGATGGAAAAGCCGGACGTGGACCAGATTGAGGGCCTCAGCCCGGCGGTGTCGATTGACCAGAAGGGCGTGCGGCACAATCCACGCTCGACGGTGGGCACCGTGACCGAAATCTACGACTACATGCGCTTACTGTATGCGCGGGTCGGGGTGCCGCACTGTCCCCAGTGCAGGCGCGAGGTGCAGCCGCAGTCGGCTCAGCAGATCGTGGAAGCAGTGGAGGCGCTGCCGGAAGGGTCGCGGATTCAGGTGTTGGCTCCGGTGGTGCGGCATCGCAAGGGACACCACCGACCATTGTTCGAGGACGTGCGCAAACAGGGGTTCGTGCGCGTACGGGTCAATGGCGAGGTGCGCGACCTCGACGAAGACATCGAACTGGATCGCTACAAGAATCACAACATCGAAGTGGTCGTAGACCGGCTGGTGGTCAGCGACGCTGGCTCGGACGATGCGGAGGAGCGCGACGCCGCTCGCTCGCGCCTGACGGACAGCGTCGAGACGGCGCTGCGCCTGGGCGACGGGCACGTGATCGTCAACAATTTGGGCCAGTCGCGCAACGGCGGGTCGGGCGAGGATCATCTCTTCTCCGAGCATCTGGCGTGCGCCTACTGCCAGATCAGCCTGCCGGAGATTGAGCCGCGCAGCTTCTCGTTTAACACGCCGCATGGTGCCTGCCCGACTTGCCAGGGCATCGGCACCAAGCTGGAGCTTGACCCCGATAGAATCGTCCCGAACCGCGACCTGACCGTGTTTGGCGGCGCGGTGGACGCCTGGAACGTCCGCAACCACAGCGGCTACTACTGGCAGTTGATCAAGTCAACTTGCAATCACTATGGCATTCCCATCGACCAACCCTGGAAGACGCTGAAGAAGAAGCATCGCGACATCCTGCTGTATGGTTCCGGGCGTGACAAGATTCGTGTCTACTACGAGGATGGGGAAGGGGGCAAGCGCGAGTTCACGACCCGCTTCGAAGGGGTGATTCCCAATCTGGAACGGCGCTACTACGAAACCTCTTCCGATTACATCCGGGGCTGGATTGAAGGCTACATGACCGACAGCCCGTGCCCCGATTGCGAGGGACGCCGCCTGCGACCCGAAAGCTTGGCGGTCACGGTGGCCGGGCTGCCCATCGACGAGGTGACCGCGCAGCCGGTCAAGAATGCGCTGGATTGGGTGGCCGAGCTGCGCGGGGACTACGGGGACGCGCCGCTGCTCTCCGAGCGCGATCTGCAAATTGGCTACCAGGTGCTCAAGGAGATTGACGCCCGCCTGCGGTTCATGGTCAACGTTGGCCTGGATTACCTGACGCTGGATCGCTCGGCGGGCACGCTCAGCGGCGGCGAGGCGCAGCGCATCCGGCTGGCGACGCAGATTGGTTCGCAGTTGACCGGCGTGCTGTACGTGCTCGACGAGCCGAGCATTGGCCTGCACCAGCGCGACAACGCCCGGCTGCTTCACACGCTGGGGGGCATGCGCGACCTGGGCAATACGCTGCTGGTGGTGGAGCACGACGAGGAGACGATCCGCCACGCCGACTGGGTGATCGACCTGGGTCCCGGCGCGGGTGAGCACGGCGGCGAGGTGGTGGCCGAAGGGGCGGTGCCCGAAATCGAGGCCAATCCCGACTCGCTGACGGGGGCGTTCCTGTCGGGACGGCGGGTCATCGCCATGCCGGAGATGCGCCGCGAGGGCAACGGGCAGGCATTGCTGGTGCGCGGCGCGCGCCAGAACAACCTGAAGAACGTCGACGTGCGCATTCCGCTGGGCAAGCTGGTGTGCATCACGGGCGTGTCCGGGTCGGGCAAGAGCACGCTGCTGGTGGAAGTGCTCTACAAGTCGCTGGCGCAATCGCTGCATGGCTCGCGCGAGAAGGCAGGCGACCACGACGACATCGAGGGGCTGGACCTGATCGATAAGGTCATCAATATCGACCAGTCGCCGATTGGCCGCACGCCGCGCTCGAACCCCGGCACGTACACCAAGGTCTTCGACCATATCCGCACGCTGTTCTCCGAGATGCCGGAGAGCAAGGTGCGCGGCTACAAGCCGGGCCGTTTTAGCTTCAACGTGAAGGGCGGGCGCTGCGAAGCCTGCCAGGGACAGGGCGTGCTGCAAATTGAGATGCAATTCCTGCCCGACATTTACATCGCCTGCGAGGTCTGTCACGGCACGCGCTTCAACCGCGAGACGCTCCAGGTGCGCTACAAAGAGAAGAGCATCGCCGACGTGCTGGATATGACGGTCAGCGAGGGGCTGGAGTTTTTCAAATCCATCCCGCCCATCGTCAACAAGCTGGTCACACTGGAGGCGGTTGGCCTGGGCTACATTCGCATCGGGCAGCCTGCGCCTACGCTCAGCGGTGGCGAGGCGCAGCGGGTCAAGCTCAGTCGCGAGCTGTCGAAGCGGGCCACCGGCCAGACGCTGTACGTATTGGACGAGCCGTCGGTGGGGTTGCACGCCGCCGACGTGGAGAAGCTCATCAACGTGTTGCAGGCGTTGGTGGACCAGGGCAATACGGTGGTCATCATCGAACACCACCCCGACATCATCAAGGTGGCCGACCACCTGATCGACCTGGGGCCGGAGGGCGGCGACCAGGGCGGGTACGTGGTGGCCGAGGGCACCCCGGAGGACGTGGCGGCGGTGGCCGACAGCTACACCGGGCAGTTTCTGGCCGGGTACCTCGACGGCCACCCGTAGCGATTCAGTCACCCAATCGTGACTTCAATCTGTCTGGCATCGAGGGAGGCTGCCCGTGCAGCCTCTCGTCGTGCATGGCTGTGTCAACCCTGTTTCTCGTTTGGGGGAATGGTATCATCAGGGCGAGAGAGGTGACGCGATGGCAACCGATTTTTCTTCACCTGATGGAAAGAAAGCATCCGAGGAGAGCGAGCGCAAGGCTCAACTCAACGCGTATCTGGAGGAGTGTGCGACCAACCTGACGAAGCGCGCCGCCGAGGGCGATTTGCCAATGGCGTTTGGCCGTGACCAGGAGATCGAGCAAATCCTGGCCTCGTTGGCTTCGCCGCTGAAGGGCCGTATCATCCTGACCGGCGGGCCGCGCGTGGGCAAGACGGCGATCATCAGCGGGATTGCCAACCGCATTCAGGCGGGTGACTGCCCTGAGGCTTTGAAGGACGCTCAGGTATGGGCGCTCAGCGCGCGCAGTATCCTGCGCGCCTTTGGCGTGAACGATTGGCAGAGCAAGCTGGGCGACTTGATGGCGATCTGGCAGGCTCATCCCGAAGTGATTCTCTACGTCGATGCTTTGCCCACCACGCTGGCGGCGGGGGCCACCGAGGACGACCCCTTCGACATGGCCCAGTTCCTGCTGGGGCAGTTGCAGAGTTCGGACAATCGCATTCTGGCCGAGGGCCGCACGGCTGCCGTGCGGAGCTTCCTGGAAACCTACCCGGAATACAAGCACGTTTTGCTTGACGTGCGCATCAACGAGTTGCCGGTGGACGAGGCGCGTGACGTCGTTGAAGAAGTGTGCAGCAACCTGGAGGTGACGCAGGAAACCGAGATTGGGCAGGAAGCTATCGACGTGGCGCTGGACCTGACCCGGCGATTCGTGCACGACGAACGATTGCCGGGCAAAGCCATCGACCTGATCGGCGAGGCGCTGGCCCTGGTCTCGGAAAGCGAGCCGCGTCCCCCGCTTGGTGCCCAGCACATCATCGAACGGTTCAGCGAGCGCAGCGGCCTGACCCGGATGATGCTGACTGACGACGAACCATACGACGAGGCTGCCGTGCGGCGTTGGTTTGGCGATCAGGTGCTGGGCCAGGATCAGGCAATTGACGTGGTGGTGCGCTCGCTGAGTTTGCTGCGCACGCGCCTCAACAATCCGCGCCGCCCGATGGGCGTGTTTCTATTTATCGGGCCGACGGGAGTGGGCAAGACCGAGTTGGCCCGTACCTTGAGCACGTTCCTGTTTGGCAGCGACGAGAGCCTGGTGCGCTTCAACATGGCCGACTATACGCTTGAGTGGCACCTGCGGGTGTTGTTCGGCGACCCGCACGAGTACGAACTGGATCGGCGGCGCGGCCAGTTGACCATGCGCCTGCAAGATCGCACCTTTGCCGTCATTTTGCTGGACGAGTTCGAGAAGGCCCACCCGCTGATCTTCCAGAGTTTCTTGCAGTTGTTTGACGAAGGCATCCTCATCAACGGGGCTTCGGAGACGGTCAATCTGCGCAACACGCTGATTATCATGACCAGCAATTTTGGAGCGCGCCTGTTGGACAGCGCGCGATTGGGGTTCGGCCCGCGCGAACCGCTGGAACAACAGGAACAGCGGATCCTGGAGGAGACGGTGCGCTTCTTCACGCCGGAGTTCATCAACCGGATCGACAGCGTGCTGTTTTTCAAGCCGCTCACCAGGCCGGTGCTGCGCGAGATCGCCTACCGCCGCATTCAGGAGGTGCTCCAGCGGGAGGGACTTTCGCGGCGCAGGCTCGACGTGGAGGTCGGCGAGAACGTGGTCGATTGGGTGGTGGAACGCGGCTACAGCGAGCGGTATGGCGCGCGGTATCTGACGCGCCAGATCGAAAAAGCGATTACCTACCCACTGGCACGGCAGATCATCCAGCACGATCCGCCGGAAGGGTCGCTGGTGCGCCTGTTCGTGCGCAATGACCGGGTGGCGTCGGCGCTGGTGCTGCCCTCCACAGAGGGACCGCCGGACCTTGCCGAAGCTGTCCCGGTGGTGGGATCGGAGGCCGAGGGCCTGCCGAGTCGTCTGACGCTGTCTGAAATCGTGGCGGGTGTGCCCGACGTGACCGGGCGCGTCGAGGCGTTGGAGGCAGCGCATAACATCGCGCTGGCTCGCGAGGAACTGGCCGATCTGATGCGCGCCATGTCCACACCGGCTTTCTGGGACCATCCCGACGAGGTTCAACCGCTGCTGGACAAGCTCAGTCACGTCAGCAGCCAGGTCGAGTTGGTGGATGGCCTGCGGCGCAGCCTGGACGAACTGAACGCGGTACTGGCCCAGATGCAGGCGGGCAATGGCGCGGGCGAGCGCCGTGACCAACTGGCCGAAGCGGCGCGACGCTACCGCTTCTTGCTGCGCGAGCTGCCGCGCGCCGAGTTGACGCTGCTGTTCACCGAGCCGCACGATACCCTGGGCGCATACCTGCGCGTCGAGGCCAGGGGGCGCACGGCTGAGGCTCGCAAGTGGGCGCTGCAAGTGGCGGAGATGTACCTGGGCTGGGCCGAGCGGCGCGAATTCCTGACGACGGTCATCGGGGAGACGCTGGCGGGCCGGGCCACGAATGGTGTCTGGTTGGGGGTGGGGGGGTACGGGGCGTATGGCCTGCTGCGCGGGGAGACCGGCACCCATCGCTACGTGCAGGCGGTCAAAGGGCCGGATGGAGAGCCACGCCGCCGCGTTTCGCAGGTGGGGGTGGTAGTCTGGCCGGACGTGCCATTGGCAGAGTTGCCCCGCCTGGAGGCTGGTGCGCTGGACGTGGAGAGCGGGCGCATCTCGCGGGCGGGCAAGCTCTCCAAACGGCTGGTCAGCCAGGTCGCCGTCACCCACAACGCCAGTGGGTACCGGCTGTCCTTGAACAGCGCCTTGCCCGTGGGCGACCTGGAGGCTGAGTTGGCGCGGCTGGTGCGCATTGCGCTGCTGATGGGCTTTGCCGACGTGGATGCCTCGCCGGAAGGGGCGCATCCGGTGTGGGGAAATGTGGTGCGCTCGTACGTGCGCTACAAGCGGAACTACGTCGAGGACCCGCGAACCAGGCTCAAAACCGGGAAGATTCAAAATGTCTTGCGTGGCGATCTGGATGCGTTCCTGCAAGCCTGGCTGCGCCAGCAATCTGCCCCGGAGCCGGAAGCCAGCGCGGAATCGGATTGAGTGGCGTGGGTTGGGGCGATCGAGACACGGAGGGCCGGAGCGCCGGTAGGGAAACGCACGGATAGGGGTTCTGCACGTGGTATAATTGCGCGCTATTCACATAGTCTGGCAGGGTAAGAGTATGGCATTAGAAAATCGGCGCTTGTTGTTCTCGTTGGCTCACCCGGATGATGAGTCGTTTGGCTACGCCGGGACGCTGGCAAGGTATACCAGTCAGGACGTGGACGTTCACCTGATATGTGCGACGAACGGCGACGTGGGCACGGTATCGGAGGAACTGATGGAGGGTTTTCCCAGCGTGGCCGCGCTGCGCCTGTGGGAATTGGCCTGTGCGGCCAGAACCCTCGACCTGAGCAAGGTCCACACGTTTGGCTATCGCGATTCCGGTATGCAGGGGTCGCCGGACAACGAGCACCCCAACGCGCTGGCCGCCCAGGACATTGACGAGGTGACGCGCCGCGTCACGCACGTCATCCGGCAGGTACGCCCGCAGGTGGTCGTTACGTTTGACCCGGATGGCGGCTACGGCCATCCCGACCACGTGGCGATTCACCACGCCACCGTGCGCGCCTTTCACGCCGCTGGCGACGCGACGCGGTACCCGGAGCAGTTGGAAGCGGGGCTGGCACCCTACCAGCCGCAGAAGCTCTACTACGGCACGTTTAGTCGCAAGCTGATGCGGTTCCTGGTCAATATCATGCCGTTATTTGGCGCAGACCCGACGCGCATGGGCCGCAACAAGGACATGAACTACAAGGAAATCGTCAAGAATGAATGGCCGATACACGCCCGCATCGGGGTGGGTGACTACCAGGACGTGGTGCAGCAGGCCTGGGATTGCCATGCCAGCCAGCAATTCACGGGCGGCGGTCTCCTGACCCGTGTCGTAAGCCACATTCTACGGTCTGACGACACCTACATGCGCGCGCATCCGCCCGCCAATGGCAAGCTCAGGGAGAGCGATCTGTTTGAGGGCGTGGTGTTTCAGGAGACAGAGGTGGACTGACCACAGTGGTACCCCGTAGCAGTCACCCAAACCGGTCCTTACTCTATTGTTAGAGTGCCGAGAAGAATAGCGTCGTCCTGGATGGGCTGGCCGTCGCCGCCTGTCACGGGGCAGCGTTCGCCTGTCTCCGGGCTGTACATGCCGGTGAAGATGTTGTACTCGCCCGGTGGGAAGTCATCCCCTAAGTCCACCCGCCGCACGTCTCGTGCAATCACCCCGGCGGGCCAATCCGACGTGGGGAAGGTCCCGCTGAACGGGGGTTGGTCGTAGGCGTAGGTTTCGTCGCTGTTGCTGGGACGGAGGTGAATGAACTGGACCAACTCAAGGTCCACGTCCGCCTCGGTTTGCCACCAGAATTCAAGAGTCAGTGGCTCTCCAGACTGGACTGTCGTGGGTAGAAAGTAGCCGGAGAGCATGAAGCCGCCGTCGAAGCGGTAGTTGGCCTCCGTGGGGGGTGGTTCTGGCGCGGTGCCTTCGGCTATCACGGGCAGGCTTTCCAGAACCAGGGTGTCCTCCGTGAGTAGCTGGCGGTCTGTCTGTGTGATGAGTACCTGGTTGATTTGGTTCAGCCGGATGTGGTCGCCTTTGCGGTGAATCTTGTCCGGCCACCAGACGCGCGTAATCAGCCAATAACTACGCGGCGTGTCCATGTGTGCTGGCAGTTGCACGGTGAGCCTGTCGCGCATGATGATACCGGGAATCCAGGTCTCTGCTCTCCAGCCCAGCCACCCGCCGAACGGCCTGTCTCCCTGGGCGATTGACGTTCCGCCGGGACGAGTCAGGAGGTGAGCGGAAACGAAGTAATCCCGCTGTAGGCGTTCGTTAGCCTTCCAGTAGAGGGTGATGGTCACTTCATCACCTGGTGCGAGCACGTTTTCTGAGAGGCGATACCCTACCAGCGACAGCGCCCCGTCTGCGTATTCGACCTCGGCAGGTTGGGCCAGTAGCCGTGCCTCGACAGTTGGTAAAGCCCACACGACGCTAATGATGCTCGCAGCCCAAAGCGCGCAGCCGCTCCCAAAAACCCGTTTCGCAAGTCGCCAATTGGCGGCGTTGAGCCTGACGTGGGCGTACGATGCGACTCCGGCCAACGCGATGGTGACGCCAACCATTTCGAGCGTTTCTTCAACGTAATTGAGTTCGCCGCAGAGTTCCCAGTCGGCCCCGCTCGGCACGCAAAGGTAGAAGTAGTTGAGGCTTTCGACGCCCAGTCCGCCCGACGCCGCAACCGCCAGACCACCCAAAAGCAGGACAAAGACGGCAGGCTCATCTCGGAAACCAAACCACCAAACGGCGGCAAAGGCAATGGTGAGGACGACGCCGATCAGGGCAAAAAGCCTGGGCCAGTGAATGACCGGTCCGACGAAGGGGGCGATGTAAGTTTCGTGAATGACGAGGTACTCGTCCAGGGTTAAATAGGCGAAGAGAACGGCGATAAACCACCAGAAGGCGTTTTTCCACGATCTGGCGTAGTCAGCCCTCAGGGCGACGACCAGGGCGAACAGGCTTATCGCCAGCAATTGCGTCGAGTTCCAGGTCGAACTCAGCCCAAACTCGTTATCCAGCGTGAACAGTCTGGTCCAGAAAGGCACCACGTCCGGCTGATTGGTGGTGACGTGTAGCGCTGCCAATGCAATCTCAATTGGGAGCAGAATGAGCAAGATATTGCGGCCAAACGACGTCAGCGGCTTTCTGAGCGAATAATCAACCATGTGTGTTGTTCCGTTTTTAGTCGGGCGGCGGGGATTCTAATGCAAGCCCCTGGGTGTGTCAATGACGCGGGCCGTTTTGGTGTAAGGGCTAGCGGGCCAGGGGGGTGTAGTGTTGGCCCACGACGGCTTGTCCATCGTCGCTCAGCAGCCAGGTGAGCAGGTCCTCGGCGGGGCCCGTAGGTTGGTCCAAAGCGGTGAAAGTGACGGCGCTGGTGAGCGGGTAGCGACCCGAGACGATGCTGTCCGGCGTGGAGGTGATACCATCCAAAGCCAGGGCTTGTACCCGGCTGTCCAGGTAGGCCAGCGAGACGTAGCCAATGGCGTCAGGTTGCTGGGCAACCATGTCGATAACTGCGCTGCTGCTGGTCACCAGACGGGCATTGGGAGTGGTGGGGAGGTTACTCATCACCCGTTCGTCGAAGACGCCGCGCGCGGCGCTGCCCGGTTCCCGGCTGACGACGACGATGAATGATTCACTCTCGGCCCACGTGACCACCCGCCCTTGGTAGATAGCCCGCAGTTGTCCCAGGGTTATCTCGTGGAGTGGGTTCTGTGGGTGGACGACGATAATCAGCGCGTCGGTGCCCACCGGAGCCGACCAGAGGTCACTGCCGGGAGGCAGGTAGGTGGTCAATCCCCACTCGGCGGTTCCTCCGGCCAGAGCACCTTGCAGGGTTTCAGCATTGCCGTGCGTGATCTCGAAAGAGACGTGTGGGGCCACCCGGTCATACGCGCTTAGCAGATCGTCCATCAGTGGCGTTGCCGAGGAACCGACGGCGACGCGCATCGTCACAGGGTCGTTCCCTGCCTCTGTGCCGCAACCGGCGATAAGCAAGAGCGCACAGAGTCCCGGAATGAGCCGACACTTCATAGATAGCCCAGCGAGGCAGCCAGGGCAAGCCAGCCCACCCCCGCCAGCGCGCAGTAGATGGCAAAAGGTAACAGCGAACCCCGCCGCAAATACCCCATCAGCCAGCGAATGCACGCGTAGCCGACCACTGTTGCCACGAGCATCCCACTTAGCAGCACAGGGATTTGCGCCTCATACGTAGGGCTCAGGGCCACCACTCCCATTTTGTACACCGCCGCGCCCAGTATCGTCGGGGTGGACAGCAGGAAGCTGAAACGCGCGGCGGCCTCCCGTTTCAGGCCGCGCCACCGCCCGGCAGCTATCGTCGCCCCTGAACGCGAGATCCCCGGCAAGATGGCGACGGCTTGAGCAACGCCGATGACTAACGTGGCAAACCAATTCAAGGTGTCGAGATCACGGTCCTCACGGGACGACTTCTCGCCAATCACCAGCAAAGCGGCGGTGACCAGCAAGAATAGTGCAGAGGCAATCGGGGCCTTGAATACTTTCTCGAAGGTCTCCTCAAAGAAAAAACCGAACGCTATCGCGGGCACTGCGGCCAGGATGACCCAAGCCAGCAGCACAGCATCAGGGTTGTCCAGGCTACGGCGACGAATCGCGTCGATGCCCGCACGGGCCAGCCCAGACCAATCGTGCCAAAAAAAGGCCAATATGGCCAGCACGGTCCCCCAGTGAACAGCCACGTCGAAGACCAGCGAGGGCGGCGACCAACCCAACAACCAGGAGATAAGTAACAGATGGCCGGAGCTAGAGATGGGGATGAATTCAGTAAGACCCTGGACAACGCCAAGGACGATAGCCTGGAGGATGGTCACGTTTTCTCCTGTTGCAGGTGGAATGTTGAGTATAGCGCCAGCGTCGCTTCGGCGAACGCGCTCATTCGCCCTTCGCGGATGGCCCGGCGCATGTCACGAGCCAGGCTGACGAGTGTATGCAAATTGTGAACGGATAAGAGCGTGTAGCCTAGTATCTCTTTGGTCCTAATCAGGTGGCGCAAGTAGGCGCGGCTGAAGGTGGTGCAGGTATAGCAGGTGCACTGGCTGTCCAGAGGGCGCGCGTCTTCCGCGAAGCGCGCGTTATTCAAATTGAGCCGTCCCTCGGGACTGAAAGCCGCTCCGTGCCGGGCCAGACGGGTGGGTAGCACGCAATCGAAGAGATCTATGCCGCGCATCACCCCCTCGATGATGTCCGCTGGGGTGCCCACACCCATTAAATAGCGAGGCTTGTCGGCGGGCAGGATGGCCGTCACTATCTCCAACATGGCGTGCATTTCGGCTTTGCTTTCTCCCACCGACAGCCCGCCGATCCCGTAGCCCGGAAAGTCAAGCCCGACCAGGAACTCAGCCGATTCGGCACGTAAGTCGGGAAAAACCCCGCCCTGCACGATCCCGAAAAGCGCCTGGTCGGGGCGCGAGTGGGCAGCCAGGCAGCGCTCGGCCCAACGGTGGGTGCGTGCCATCGCCGCGCGATTGTACTCGTAGTCGTCCGGTGGGGGGCACTCGTCGAAACACATGGCGATATCTGCGCCGAGGTTTTGCTGGATGTCGATAGACCGCTCCGGGGTAAAGCGGTGGGTGGAGCCGTCGATGTGGGAGCGAAATGTCACCCCGTCGTCGTCTATCTGGTTGGTGCGTCCCAGGCTGAAGACCTGGAAGCCGCCGCTATCGGTCAGGATGGGACCATCCCAGCCCATGAATGGGTGCAGGCCGCCCTGGTCGCGGATGAGCGTATCGCCGGGACGCAGGTAGAGATGGTAGGTGTTCGCCAGTACTAGGCTGGCTCCCAGTTCGTGCAGTTGCGCGGGGGAAACAGCTTTGACCGTAGCCTGGGTGCCCACCGGCGCGAAGACCGGCGTCTGGATAGGCCCGTGTGGCGTGTGGAATAAGCCAGCGCGTGCGGAGCCGTCGCTGGAAAGGAGTTCGAAGTCAAAAGTCATTGCCTTGAAGGTGGGCCAGGGGCAGGCTTGGCTATCTTTCGCTGTGCAGGTAGTTGACTTCAATGTGCTGCAACACCCTCAACAGTGGCTCGGCCACCCATTGGCTCCGCAGAGGCTCCAGGAGCGCCTCCAGGTCTTGTGAGAGGTGCGGCGCTTGTGGGTCGATGGCGGCTGACATCGCCAGGAAGGATTCCGCCTCGTGGTAAGCGTTTAGCACCACGGCGGCGTGGGCCAGATTGTAGAACGGTGTGTAGACCTGGTAGTCGATGACCTGGCATTGGGCGACGGCGCTGCGGCTCCACCAGACCGCCGCGTTGGCGAGCCGGTTTTGGGCCAGGGCGGCCTGGCCGGCCATCGCGTACAGGCGGTAGCGGCGCGGGCAGTTAGGCAGTGCGTTGCGCACGATGTCCTCCACTGCGTCGGGCCTGCCCTGTTGGGTCAGCAGCGTGCCCACGATCGTCGGCACCAAGTCGTTGTCGCGATAGTGCCGGATCAGACCCAGGCCATACTCAATTGCTTCCAGTCTGTAGCCCGCATCGAGCTTGGCGACGAGATGCTCCAATTCCGGGACGCTCCTCTCGTCACGGTCATCGTGAACCTCTGGGAATGGTAGAACAACACAAGCCTTGTAGTACTCGTCGTTGCGACTCATAGGCCCTCGGTTCGATCTACACCGTTGGAATAACTGACAGCAAGGATAACACGAAAGGGAGCGGTACAAAAGGACGCGTTGTCAAAGGTTTGGGGGACTGCTATACTGCGCGCAAGATGATCTTCCTCGACGACTTACGCCTGACGTTCGGCGGGCAGTTGTTCGGAGAGGTGACCGCCGACAGGTTTACCGATTTTTGCTACGATTGGCGCTCGGTGCAGCCCGGCCAGTTGTACGTCGCACTGCGTGGGTCCTCCGGCCTGGATGGGCACGCTTACATTGCGGAAGCGATCAATCGTGGTGCAGCAGGCGTGATGTGTTCCCAACCGCCGTCAGGTGTCGACGTGTCGCGAGCCACCGTACTGATTGCCCCCGACGTGGCGGAGGCGCTTGGAGCCTGGGCGCGGCACGTGCTGGCTAAATACAACACCACGATTATCGGCATCGTCGGTGCGACCGGCAAGAGCCAAACCAAAGAGACCGTGGCCGCCGTGTTGGGCGCGCGCTACTCGGTGTATAAGACCCCGTACACCTTTGAGGGACCGCTTGGGTTGGCGTTGGGCCTGGGTGGCCTGTCCCCGGACCACCAGATTGCCGTATTAGAATTGAGCGGTGGCCGTGCCGGGAAATTCGAGGATGCCCTGGCGGTTGCCTCTCCCCACGTGCTGGTGCTGACCAATACGCTCTTGTCCCCCGTCGATGCCGTTGGTGGGCCGGACCACGCCGTCGTGGAGGTGCGGCAGGCGCTGGCCGCGCTCCCTTCTAACGGGGGGCTGGTCCTCAACTACGACGACGACGAGGTGCGCCAGCTTGGCCTGAACGCGACGGAGAACACCATCGCCTACGGCCTGGACATCAGTGGGCCGGGCTTTGGAGCCGACCTGCTGGCCTACAACATCCGCCTTTTCCCCGACCGGGTGACGTTTGACCTGCGCCGCGAGACCGAACGACTCTCTGAATGCTGGATTCCCTTGCTCGGCCACCCACAACTTTATGCCGCGCTGGCTGGGCTGGGCGTGGGTGCCCTGTTCCAGATGTCGCTCGGCGATGGGTTGAACGCCCTGTCCAACGTCCGGCCTCTGCCGGGCCGCCTGTCTCTGCTCCCCGGTGCCAACCAAAGCCTGCTGATTGACGATTCGTTTGACGCCAGCCCGGTTTCGCTGGTGGCCGCGCTCGATTTACTGGCGGCGCTGGGCGACGGGCAGCGCCGCCGGATTCTGGTGCTCGGCGATATGCTCCTGCCGGGGGACGCCGCCGATGCAGAGATTGCCCATCGCGCCATCGGGGGCCGGATCTGTGAGGTGTGCGATCTGGTCGTCACTCGCGGGCGGCTGGCCGCCGTCGCCGGACGGGCCGCGATGCGGATGGGCATGAGCAGCCACCAGGCCCGCATGGTCTACAGCCACTCCGACGCCGCCCGTATCGTGCGGGAGAGCCTGATGCCGGGCGACGTGGTGCTGGTCACCGGCTCCAAGCGGGCTGCCATGGAGCGCGTCAGCGAGCAGTTGCTGGCTGATCCGTATGCCCACAGCGTACACTTGCCCCGTCGCATGCCTGATTGGGTGGACGTGCTCGACACCGGCACCGGTGTCACCTCCTGGGTCGAGGTGGACCTCGATGCGGCGGCCAACAACGTCCGCCAACTCAAGGCGCGGATCGGGCCAGACGTGACGCTGGCGGGGGTGGTCAAGTCCAACGCCTACGGGCACGGGGCTGTCGAGATCGCCAGCACAGCCATCAGCAATGGGGCGCGCGTGTTGTGTGTGGACAACCTCGCGGAGGCCGTGGTCTTGCGGGAGGCGGGACTCGACGTCCCTGTCATTATCCTGACGTACACGCCGGCCTGGGCCGCCTACGAAGTGATCCACCACGACCTCGCCGTTTCCGTCTACGACGCCGACCTCGCGCGCGAGTTCAATCGCGTGGCCGCTGAACTGGACCGGACTGTCCGCATCCACGTCAAGGTAGACACGGGGATGGGCCGCCTAGGCCTGCTCCCAGAGGAGGCCCCCGGTTTTTTCCGGCAACTCACCAAGTATGACCGCTTGCAGGTCGAGGGCATCTTCACGCATCTCTCGACGGCGGACGAGGCAGATGAGATGTACGCGCGGGAGCAGCTTCGCCGCTTCAACGTGATGCTGGATGGGCTTCGGGCCGCCGGGATCAGGTTCCGCTACGTCCACGCGGCCAACTCCGCCGCGACGTTGGCCCTGCCGGAAAGTCACTACGACATGGTGCGTGTCGGTCTGGCTCTGTACGGCCTGTCCCCATCGGAGGAGGTACCCGCCCCGCCCGAATTGCAGCCGGTGCTCACCTGGAAAACGAGAGTGGCCCAGGTCAAGGCGCTGCCGCCGGGCAGCCCGGTGGGCTACGGCAACACCTACCAGACGGCGGGAACCGAGCAGATTGCCGTCCTGCCGCTTGGCTATGCCGATGGCTTCCGGCGCGCGCCCCGCAACTGGGGCGAGGTGCTGGTACACGGCCAGCGAGCGCCGGTGGTCGGTCGGGTGTCGATGGGCCTGACGACCATCAACGTCACGCAAATCCCCAACGTACAAATCGGCGACGAGGTGGTGCTGATCGGGCGGCAGGGCGACGATCAGATCACTGCCGATGAGGTCGCGCGCCGCCTGGACACCATCAACTACGAGGTCGTCTCGACCATTCCGCCTCACATTCCCCGTCTCATCTAGAACCGACCGGTTAACGTTCGATGAAACTGGGATATCGTAGCAGTTGGCTCCTGGTTTTCGTGGTGTCTCTGATATGGGTCGGATGTCAGCAGCCCGTAGGTTTTAGCGACCCAACTCAGACACCTGAACCTTGGTGGAAGCTGCCATACGAGATATGTTTCGAGACTTTCAGCACAGATGTCCTGACCGCTCTGGGCAAGCGCCTTGCGTCTACGGATATAACGTCTTTGGACGAAGAGCAACGGGAACAGGTGTTCATTGATGCAGCAAATGAAGTCGGCTTTGACGCGGCACCACACTTCGAGGTCTTTGAAGGTGATGGAGAGACTATTCTCTTCGCGGGGGACTGGTGTGCGAATGCACCCGCACCTGGGATGAGGATTTACATAGCCGATAGCAGGGGCAACGTTTTTCTCGTGGATAACACTTCGGAGCCTCCCTACGTTTGGGACGCCGAGCAAATTGGTGAATACACCTGGGCTATAATACGTGGACTGCCATATGGGGGAATGTACGGAATGTATATCCAACTGGTAGGCAAGAGCACTTATGATTGGCGCATAATCTATGACTCACTACAGGGAAAGGGCGACGATCACGTTCCATTGATTTTCAAGGGTCCTCCCTCGAATCCTCCTCAGTTCACTTTTGAAGACGTCGATTTTCTTCCTCAAATGATGACAGTTACGTGGTATGAACCTCCATGTTGGGACATGATTGAGAGTACGTACGAGTGGGATAACACCAGGGGCTTTGTTCTTGTCGAAGAGACGATGCTACAGGATGTTCAGTGCGATGCTCATTGAGCGTCATATATGCGAATGAGTCGAAGCGCTGTCAACTCGTAGCAATGCTGCGCTTGTCTGATTGTTCATGATTGAGTTCTGAATAGCGAGTTCAAACAGAAAAGGTATAATTGAAGTGTCATAGGCTTCGGCATAATCGAAGGTACCGGGTGTGGGGGAGAGACTCCACGTGAGCACCGAAGGGGCAAATCCCGGCGGGGGGCTATTCGCCGGGGTGAAACTCTCAGGTACAAAGGACCCCGCATCTGTATATCCTCTGGAGAGCGCCGCACCCGGCGCACCGAAGGGGCAAACTCCGCCGCGCGGAGCGAATCTCTCAGGTTTCTGACAGGGGCACGCAGCGAATTGTCGCCGCGTGCTTTTCACTTGCCCCCATCACGACAAGGCAGTATTCAAGTTGAAAGGAGCAGTGCAATGGGAGACTGGAAGACCCCCGACGACGTGCGCTACGCCGAGAGTGACGAATGGGTAAAGATAGAGGGAGACGAGGTGACAGTTGGCCTGACTGACTACGCACAGGACCAGCTTTCGGACGTAGTTTACGTCGAGTTGCCCGCGGTCGGCGACACCCTCGCCAAAGGAGATTCCTACGGCGTGGTGGAGTCCGTCAAGGCGGCCTCGGACATGTACATGCCGCTTGGCGGCGAGATTACCGCCGTCAACGAGGCCCTGGAGGACACGCCTGAGTTGGTCAACGAAGACCCGTACGGCAAAGGCTGGATGATCCGAATCAAGGCCAGCGACCCCTCCGAGGCCGAGGGCCTGATGGATGCCAAAGCCTACGACGCGCATTGCGATGCGCGCGCCTAGGAGACTGTCAGTATGAGTGGATATCTTCCGCACACCGAGGCCGATAGGGAGGAGATGCTCAGGACGATTGGCGCAAAAAGCGTGGCCGACATCTTCCCCGACGTGCCTGAAGAGCACCGTTTTCCCGATTTAAACCTGCCGGACGGCCTCTCGCAGATGGAGGTCTACCAGGAGCTTGCCACGCTGGCCGCTAAGAACGCGCCTGCTGCGGGGTTTGCCTCGTTCCTGGGGGCGGGTTCCTACCATCACTACAGTCCCAGCGTGGTCAATCACACCATTCTGCGCGGCGAGTTCCTGACGGCCTACACGCCCTACCAGCCAGAGGTCAGCCAGGGAACGCTCCAGGCCATCTACGAGTACCAGAGCATGATCTGCGCCCTGACCGGCATGGATGTCTCCAACGCCAGCCACTACGACGGCGCGACCAGCTTTGCCGAGGCGGTCATCCTGGCGATCAACTCGACCCGCAACCGCAGCAAAATCGTGCTCTCGCCCGCCATCCATCCCGAATACCGGGCCGTGGTGCGGAGCTACACGCAGGGCATGGGCCTGGAATTGGTGGGCGACGACAGCGCGGACGGCGTCCTGTCGCTGGACGAACTCGCCGCCCTGGTTGACGACCAGACGGCGATGGTGGCCGTGGGGTATCCTAACTTCTTCGGCCAGTTCGAGGACCTGACGCCGCTGGCGGAGAAGGCTCGCGCCGAGGGCGCGCTGCTGACCGTGGTGTCCGACCCGATTGCCCTGGGCATGCTCAAACCGCCGGGCTGGATGGGGGCCGACGTGGTGGTGGGCGAAGGCCAACCGCTTGGCATCCCGATGAGCTTTGGCGGGCCGTACGTCGGCTTTTTTGCCACTCGCAACCAGCACGTCCGCAAGATGGCCGGGCGGCTGGTCGGCGAGACAGTTGACGCCGACGGGCAGGAAGGCTACGTGCTGACCCTCGCCACGCGCGAGCAGCACATCCGGCGGGCCAGGGCCACCAGCAACATCTGCACCAATCAAGCCCTGATGGCGCTGGCCGCCAGCGTGTACTTGAGCGTGCTGGGCAAGGAAGGTCTGCGCGAGGTGGCCGAGTTGTGCTATCACAAGGCCCACTACGCCGCCGACGAGATCGGCAAGCTGAAAGACTACAGCGTGGACCGCAGCCAGCCCTTCTTTAAGGAATTTGTGGTGAACTGCCCCCGGCCTGTTTCCGAGATCAACGCCGGGCTGTGGGAGCGAGGCATCATCGGCGGGTATGACCTGGGGCGCGACTATCCCGCGCGCAAGAACCAGATGCTCGTCGCTGTGACCGAAAACAACAGCCGCCAGCAGATCGACGCGCTGGCCGAAGCGCTGGGGGAGGTGGCCGCGTGAAGAAAGAACCCCTCATCTACGATCTGGGCTCGCCGGGGCGTCGCGGCGTGACCATGCCCGCCCCCGACGTGCCGCTGGCCGAGATGCCCGCCGACGATTTGCTGCGCGGCGACGACCTTGACCTGCCGGAAGTGAGCGAGATCGATGTGGTGCGCCACTACCTGCGGCTGTCGCACCTCAACCACTCCATCGACCAGGACATGTACCCGCTGGGGTCGTGCACCATGAAGTACAACCCCAGGCTCAACGAAGACACCGCGCGCCTGCCGGGTCTGGCCGGACTGCATCCCTACCAGGACGGTAGCCAGGTTCAGGGCGCGTTGGAGTTGATGTACAACTTGCAGGAGTGGCTGACGGAAATCGGCGGCTTCGCGGGCACGTCGTTGCAACCGGCGGCGGGCGCGTCCGGCGAGTTCACTGGCATCCTGATGATGCGCGCCTACCACCTCGACAGGGGCGACACCAAGCGCGACACCATCCTCATCCCCGACTCGGCGCACGGCACCAACCCCGCCAGCACGTCAATGAGCGGCCTTAAGGTCGTCGAACTGCCCTCCGACGAACGGGGCAACATCGACCTGGAGGCGCTGAAAGCCGAGTGCGGCGATCACGTCGTCGGTCTGATGATCACCAACCCCAATACCCTCGGCCTGTTCGAGGAGCACATCGTGGAGGTCATCGAGACCATTCGCGGCTGCGGCGGGTTGGTGTACGGCGACGGCGCGAACATGAACGCGCTGGTCGGCATCGTCAAGCCCGGCGAGTTGGGCTTCGACGTGATTCACTACAACCTGCACAAGACCTTCAGCACGCCGCACGGCGGCGGCGGTCCCGGTTCTGGCCCGGTGGCCGTCTCCGAGCGGATGGTGCCCTTCCTGCCCGGCCCCATCGTGGCCCGCGATAGCGACGGCTTCCGCTTCGTGCAGCCAGAGAAGAGCATCGGGCGTATGAAAGCCTTCTACGGCAACTTCGGCGTGCTCGTCCGCGCCTACACCTTCATGCGCGTCTACGGCGGAGACGGCCTGCGCGACATGAGCCAGATGGCTGTGCTCAACGCCAACTACCTGATGAAGCGGGTGAGCGAAGGCTACGACATCCCCTACGGCAACAGGTTTTGCATGCACGAATTCGTGGCCGAGGGTGACCTGCTCGACATCGACGTGCACGCGCTGGACATCTCCAAGCGCCTGATGGACTACGGCTTCCACCCGCCCACCAACTACTTCCCCTTGGGCAAGCCTGCGGGCACCACGCTCAACGTCCACGGCGCGCTGATGATCGAGCCGACGGAGACCGAGAGCAAAGAGACGCTCGACGCCTTTGCTGAGGCGCTGCTGGCAATCAGGAAGGAAGCGGACGAAAACCCCGACCTGCTGCACAGCGCCCCCCACGTCACACCCGTCGCACGTCTGGACGAGGTGCGGGCGGCCAAACAACTCGTCCTGTGCTGCCGTCCTATCCCCGAACCGCCTGTGTAGGTTGAGGTATTCGGGTCATTCGTGAAGCGGCCTGCCCCTCGCGGCAGGTCGCTTCATGTGTAGGGGGCAGGTTCTGCGATGTGGCGTCTGCGGGTCCGTGAGGCTGTGCGCGAGGAGATGAGCAGTTGGCAGAAGACACCCACGTCGGCAACCTGGTTCGCCGGGTGCGCCGGGCGCCCTTCTGGAAGCCGCTGGCCGTCCGCGATTTGCGGCTGCTCTGGGTGGGCGACAGCATCTCGATACTTGGAGACCAGTTCTACTTCGTCGCGTTGCCCTGGCTGACCTTACAGTTGACCGGGTCGGGGCTGGCACTTGGAACGGTCCTGATGGCGGCGGCGGTGCCGCGCGCCGTCCTCATGCTGGTCGGCGGTGCGGTCAGCGACCGCTTCTCGCCGCGCGCCATCATGATTGTCTCGAACGTGTTGCGTGCGTTGCTGATGGCTGCCTTCACTGTGCTGATCGTCGTGGATGCCATCCAGTTGTGGCATCTTTACGCACTGTCGGGGCTTTTCGGAGTGGTGGACGCCTTCTTCTTCCCGGCTATCTTCTCGACAGTTCCCAAACTGGTGGAAAAGGACCAACTGGAGGCGAGCAACGCCCTTTTGCAGAGCACCGGGCAACTCATGATGCTCGTCGGGCCGGCCCCAGCCGGGGTGTTGGCGGCTACTGTGAGCCTTGCGGCGGTGTTTGGCATCGGTGCGGCGGCGTTCGTGATTGCAGCCCTGATCATCCGGTTAATGGCGGAAGGCGATCTTGGGGGTCCGGTTCGCCAGCAGGGGGAAGAAGACGCAGCAGACGAGCCTGCCGATTCCGCCGGGCTACTTGCGGACGTTATGGAGGGTCTGCGCTACGCGTGGAACGACCCGGCAATCCGCGCCATTGTGATTTTGCTCGCCGCGCTTGACACTGCGTTTTACGGCCCTATTGACGTCGGCCTGGTGTCTCTGGCCGACCGCCGCTTCGTGGGCGGGTCGAAGGCTTTTGGCATCATGCTCTCTGCGCACGGCGGCGGCGCGCTGCTCGGTGCGCTGTTGGGTGGCTCGATCAAGCGGCCCCGCCGCCTGGGTCCGTTGCTGCTGCTCTACATTCCAGGTGTGCTCGGGGTTGGACTGGCGCTGCTGGGCCTGGCATCCCACATCCTGGTGGCTGTGGCGTTGCTTGCCGTGATGGGTGTCGTTGGCGGCGTATATGGCGTGATGGTGATTACGTGGCTCCAGGCAAGAGCCGAGCCTGACATGGTGGGCCGGCTGATGAGCCTGGTGATGCTTGCTTCGTACGGTGCGGCACCATTCTCTTTCGTCATGGCGGGTGCCCTGGTTGACCGGGGAATCTCGCTTATGTACGGGGTGGCCGGGGGGATTCTACTGATTACGACGGCCATCGCATCTACCAGCCGCACGGTGCGCACACTGGAATAGCGCGGCCTGCGGGGCGGGGGGCTATGGCTCTCGACCGAGCGCGGCGACCCGCGTCATTAACTTGACAATAAATTCAGCGTCCGGCCACTTCTGACCGGACGCTGTTTTCGTTCGTCTCATTGACCCCGGCTTCAGAGTCAAGATATGGCTGGAAGCGGCTTAGTAGAGTTCGTATGTCACGCACTCGCAATTTTCGGTGCAGAAGAAAGGTTCTTCGCAGCCCACTTCATCGCACTCCTCGCCCCCTTCGATGATTCCATTGCCACAGAACGCCTCGACTTCCTCAGTAACTTCTATGATCACACAGTCGCCGCACCAGTCGGGACCTTCGTCGGTCTGGCAGATGCCGTCACCACAGCACGCGCCGGGACCGGCGGGGCAAGACCCCTCTGGGCCGGGGCAATCGGCAGCACAGGTGGCGTAGCTCTCGTCCCCTTCGCAGATGCCATCCCCGCACACCGGCACGGCCACGCACTCGCACGCGTCTGTGCAATAGAATCCCTGGCCGCATCCTCCGCCGTCGCATGCCTCACCAGGATTCAGCAGCCCGTTGCCGCAGTAAGGCTCCAGGCGCAGCCATTCGGCCTTCCGCGCGGTCGAGGCGTCTTCCGCGCTGAGCTTCTTCATGAGCGATTCGAAGGTGCGCATATCATAGGGGATTGGCATCTGAGGACCGGGTGGCTGGCCGGGGGACCATTCGACGAAGGTGCCTGACGGCACCGACTGGCTGGTTCCATTGCCAGACACAGCCATGCTCCCCTCGAAATTGCCGGTCAGTGTCGCTTCGCTGTCCGGCTCGTAGAACAGGAAGAACGCGGTCCCTAGCACCGTGATCTCCGCCCCACCGGGCGTTTCGAAGATGGCCTTGCCATCCACACTTTCAAGCTCCCCGATGAAGCTACCCTCCTCCAGGAAGGCCCTCAGCTCAAAGCTGGTCCCTTCTGCCGCCTTGCTGATCAACCCCAGTTCGCTGTCGTTGAAGAGCGTCAGCCGCAAGTCGGTGCCAAACTCCAGCATGGCTAAACCGCCCAGCTTGACGCGCACCAGGTTGCCCGCAAATAGGTCGGCGGACTCAGGCGCTACCAGGATGGTCAACTCGCTGTCCTGGCTGCCGTATTCGACGGTGTCGCGTTCAGGCAGCACCTTGCCGATTGGCTCATCTGAGGTGTCGGCGGGTTCGTCAGTTGGCTCCTCGGCTGGCGTGTCGGTCGGTTCTTCGGCGGGGGCGTCCTCAGGTTCGTCGTCCGCTGGTTCCTCCTCCGGCTCCGTTGGGGCTTCGGGTTCCTCTGTGCTTGTTTCGGGCTGGGTGCAGGCCACCGACGCGCCAACCAACACGAGCACCGCGATGAACAGAAGTGCCATCCTTCCGATGCGGTTTCTTCGCGTCATCTCTCCCTCCGGTCAATCTAGCTCCACTTCACTGCGCACCTGCGCCACCAGCGCCGCCACGATCACGCAGAGCGGCATGACCGCTCCGGCAACGGCCACCAGTATGCCAGGTGTCGGTGATCCAAACGCGTCGCCGATGAAATCGGCAAGCGCCAACGTCAGCCCGGACACCACGGTTACGGCGGGCACTGTCAGCCACACCGGGCGCTTGGTGGTTGTCACCCACGTGGTACCCAGGCCCGCCACCAGTCCCCACAGCGCTCCTTCAACCCCAGCAGGGGCCAATTCCTGTAGCAGCTTTAACAGGTTAGTCTCGCTCGCTCTCAGCAGTGCGTGAAAACCCACCGCCAGGAGAAACCCCACCGCGCCGCCCAGGCCGCCAACCACCCAGCGCATCCAACGGCGCGGCCCGTGGTAACTCGCGCGGGCTACGTCGACGCTCAGTATCACGATCAACCCGGCCAGTCCCCCCGGTGCTGTTCGCAGGATGGTCAGGTAGGGCAGCACGGCAGTGTCAAACACCTGCGAGGCGAAGGCGATCAGATACGCAATGCTGAAGCCCACCGTTCCCCCCAGCAGTCCGCGCAGCGCCGACTCCCGGACTTGCTCCACCTGCCGGGTTACCTCGGAGCGGACCTGCTGCAACACGGCGCGCTCAATGGCCCATTGCCGGATACGCGGTAGGAGGCGTGCGCTGGTCAGTTGGTAGCCGTCCGCACCCAGGCGCAACAAGCGGTTGGCTTCGAGGGAGGTCAAAATGCGCCGGGCATCGGCTTCGCCAAGGTCGTAGGTTTGCAGGGCAGCCACCACGTCCTCGACCGGTGTAGCCCCGTCATGTCCTTCGGCGATAGCGGCCAGCGCGTGCCAGGCGGACTCTCTGTCATCGGGTGGCAGGTTCTGCTCAAAGACCGTGTCTAAGTAAGCGCCTAATATGCCTTCCACGCGGCCCGCTTTCTCGTACACTTCCAGCGACACGCTTTCCTGGCCCGATACCAGCCTGCTGACCAGGGTGTGGCATACCAGTTGCAGCCGCGAGGGGTCAATCGTGTCGCCGCCCAAATCGTCCAGCAATGCGTTCAACAGGTCGTCGTCGAAGCTGAGGCCGCTCAACTTTCCCGGTTCGAGGATCGCGGCTTGGGCAGCCTGGCGTGAAAGTGGCGGTACGACGAAAGTGTTGGAAAATGGCTGGGGGATGGTAGGCTGAAATGCGTTCAGGTACCCCATCCGTGACGAGCGCACGCTGAGGAGCCAGTAGTCGCGCGGGTCGTCGTCGAATAGACAGCGGGCAAGCTCGTCTACGAATGCCTTGCGGGCCTCGGCGGGCATGGCAAAGAAGGTTTCAAACTGGTCGAGCAATACGAAGACCCGTTTGCCCTCTGGCAACAGTTCGGCCACGTCGTGCAAGAAGCCTTGCAAAGAGGCACCTTCCAGGTTGGGCGTCCTGCCCAGGTCAGGCATAAGACTCTGTTTGATGCTGGCTGCTGGAGAATCGGACGTGCCCAATCGCACGTAGAGGGGCAGGTGTTGGGCGGCTACCAGGGCGGGCATGACCCCGGCTTGAAGCAGGCTGGTTTTTCCCACGCCAGAATCGCCGTGCAGAATCAAGAACCGGCAGCGTGAATCGCCACACACCAGATTGTCGAGGAGCGCGCTCAGCGTTTGGTCCCGTCCGAAGAAACGTGCGGTGTCCGGCAGTTCGTAGTGCAGCAAGTGCTTGTACGGACTGCCCTCAGTGGTAGGCGATGCGTTGGCCTGGTCGCGCAGGTGCTCGGCCCGGCGAGCGACCGCTTTGGCCAGCTCTTCCCGCTCGAACTCGGCCTGCTCTCGTGCCTGGTCGGCAGCCGAAAGTGCCTGCTGGTAGATGACAGATGCACCGTCGCCGATAGCGGCCACGGAGTGCGTGAGGTCGCCGACGACGATCGAGTCGGATGGGCTGGGTGTTGAAGGATTGGATGCCATTGAACGGTTCCTTTAGCTTTCGACAGGCCGCTGTCTCATTGAGCACGCCTGTGGGGCCGGACATTCAAGGTGGACTCGGTGCGCTGCGCTGCTATTGGCGAGTGTTATGGAGGTGAGAGGGGCGTGCAGCAGCAGGGGCCGCGCGGTGTGACTCGTAGGAGGCGTTTCATGGGGCGGCGGTCAGAATTGGCGGCTCATCGCGGCGACCTGCGTCCGCAGCTTGGCAATAAGCTCGGCGGGCGCGCCACCCTCCCCGACGCGGGCGTTTTGGTGCTTCTTGTAGGCCAGTTCGGTGCAGGCCTGGAAGAAACGCGCTTGCCTGCGCCAGGTGCCCAGGTCCCCGCGCGACAGGCTCCGCCCGCGCATCTGTGCCCGCCGCCTTGGCGAGCAGACGACTTGGTACTGCGCCTCGCTGAGCGTGCCTTGTCGCACCTCGTCTCGCAGTTGCGCCACCAGCCACGCACGCTCGCGCCTGATCGCCAGCAGCACTACCACGAAAACAAACACGACGCCGGTCAGGTCGGCCAGAAGCGCCAATGCGAACGTCCCTCCCGTTTCCGCTGCCAGCGTCGCCCCGGCGTTGTGGACGCCGTGCGCAATCATCGCCAGCAGCAGGCCGCCCAGCGGTGCGGCGAGTTTCACCCACAGGCTCCGTGAGAGTCGCGCAATGGCGAAGCCCATGCCGGTCAGGCTGGTGAAGAAGGCGTGATTCAAGCCGAACAAGAACGCGCGCATGAAGATCAGGAACAGCAGCGCGCCAAAACCGCCCTCTTCCGCCGCGAAGTAGAGGATGTTCTCGATAGCGGCGAAGCCAAATCCTACCAGCGACCCGTACAGGATGCCGTCGAAAAGGCTGTCGAACTCCTGCCGGGCGAAGAGGAAGATGAGGAACAGGGCCAGACCCTTGAATATCTCCTCGGTGACCGGCGCGATGATGCTGGCGCTGACCAGGTTGTAGGTCAGCCCGCCCTCGACGAAGAAGATCGATATCGGGATGTCCAGCACTACCTGTGTGAGCAGCGCGAAGAGCGCCGCCGGGACAAACCCCCACAGGAAGGTAGCCACGATCAGGCCGAACGGCTCTTTTTCGTAGCGGTCAAACCAGGCCAGGATCAGGGGATAGACCAGCATGGGCACGATGCCCGCCACGATCGATATGAGGATGAACATGGTGACCCTCTCCCCTCCGGGTCGCTAGCTCCTTATGGCCGGACGATGCCAAGCCGCCTGACCCACTTGGCCCACGTCGTCGCGACGTGAACCATCTTCGAACTGAGATTTTCCACCCGTTCGCTCTCGGCCAGGGCTTGCCTGAAACCATTGGCATTGTTGGCGAAGGCGGGCATTCTCATCGGGGCGTGCCCGTACTCTCTGGCCGTGTGAGCATCGCTGCCGCCGGTCATAATCGGAATGCCCTGATCCAGCGCGAAGCGGTACGCTCGCTCGTTGTCTTCATTACTAATGCAGCGAGCGTTGAAAACTTCGATGCAATCAAGCTGGCGCAGGATGGGGATCAGGTCTGCCTCTTTCCACGCGCCTCGGCGATAGCGGTCAAATGGATGCGCTACTCCAATGACCGCACCCTGGTCTCGCAGGCGGGAAATCGTCTCTGCTGGGGGTAGGCCGGGTGCCACCGGCCCCCGGACGTACCAGGCCAGCAACTCGCCTCTGGTCGTCATGATTTCCAGGCCGGGGATGACGAGCATCGGGTGCAGGCGGGCCAGTTCCAGCCCGGCGGCGACTTCGTCGTGGTCGGTGATCGCTACCCGGTCCAGGCCCTTCTCGCGGCACAGCTCCGGGATGCGCTCCGGTTTGAGCAGACAATCCTTCGAGTAAATGGTATGGGCGTGCAGTTCGACAGTCCAGGTGAGAGGGGGCATCTTTCCCTATCCAGTCGTTCTCGGTGCAGGAAGGAGTTGCTAGGCGCAACCAAGCCAACTGTTGCGTGCTGGCATTGTAACAGACCGCCAAATCCATAGCAAAAGCGGCCCCGTATTTCAGGGAGTGTGTGATGCGCTTTACAGACTCAATCCTGCACGGCAAAGACAATCCAGGTTGGCAGGCCGGGTGGGAATACGATAGACTTTTCCGCAAGAACGACCTGAGGAGGGGATTTCACTTTGACCAAGAGCCTATCTCGCCGCGGCATGCTCAAGGCCACCGGCGCGACCCTGGCGGCGATGGCAGCGCCGGGTGTGTCCAAAGCGCTGGCGGCCAACAACACACCCAAGATAGACTGGACCGACGAGACGGTCTACGAAACCGTCTCGTTTAACGAAGTCTATGGCAATCCCCCCATGTTGGGCCGTTTTGAAGCCAAGTTCATCGGCATCAAAGACGGACCCTACATGACCTCAAACTCGATCCGCAACATCTACCTCTACTACATCATGCCCATCTACGGGGCGGTGCGCGGCGATGCCCCGTATCCCTACCTGCACAACGACGTGTGGTTCAAAATCCACGATGGGTACATCCACTCGTCCTACGTGGTGCCCTGCCGGGAGCAGTTCAACCCGGTTGAGGAGGACATCGGGCAGGGCTTCTGGGGCGAACTGACCGTGCCCATGACCTGGCTGCGGACCCGGCCATCGCTCAAGGCCACCCGCTACGACTATCGCGCCGGATATGGCACCACCTTCCGCGTGGTGGAGCGCGCCGACGACGCCGAGGGGCAGGCCTGGTACCGGCTGGAGGACGACTTCAACGAGAATCAGCCCTGGTGGGTCCTGGCCCGCCAGATTCGGCGTGTCTTGCCCGCCGAGCTTGAGCCAATCAACCCCCACGTCGAGGACAAGCGCATCGAGATCGACACCGGCAGGCAACTGCTGACCGCTTTCGAGAACGGTTTGCCCGTCTTCCAGACGCGCATCTCCTCCGGCACCGGCTTCTCGGACGACGACGGCAACTACCACGATTTTTTCACCACCTTCGGCGACTGGGCAGTCCAGCGCAAACGCCCCTCGCGGCACATGGTCGGCGGCAAATCTATCGGCGACATCTTCGACCTGCCCGGCGTGCCCTGGGACACGTATTTCACCTACACCGGCTCGGCGGTTCACGGCACCTACTGGCACAACGACTTCGGACGGGACCGCAGCCATGGCTGTATCAACGTGACACACGACGCCGCCAAGTGGGTCTATCGCTGGACGCAGCCTTACGTCGGCTACGACGACGAGTATCGCTGGACCGAACCCGGCGAGCGGGCCACGCCGATCATCGTCTTCTGATCGCTCGCCGCCAGGCGGCCAATTCTACAACAGGGAGATTCTCGACGGTGACTTAAACGAGGTCACCGTCTTCATTAATATGAATCGAAAGAATATGAGACGAAAGTAAGATTGTCCCCGTTCCCCGCTCCGACTATCATAATTCCCAGGAAGCATAGAGTGGTTGTAGGCGGTACGCCTGTATCGCCGGGAGTGGCTGGACTGTGACACTGTTACGATTGCGCAGACCGATCAACAATTGGTCGCTTCGCACCAAATTACTGACGGCTATCGTCGGCAGCGAGGCGTTCGTCATTTTTGTGTCGGTCCTGTTCCTCGTCCGTCACTTCACTCGCTATCACGAACTCCTCAGCGCCGAAGCGCGTGTGCTGTTTGGCACACTGGGCGTGGTGTGGCTGGCAGCGCTCGGCGTGTCGATCATGTTCGTCCGCTCGATAACATACCGCCTGGCCGGTATGACCGAACAGGTCCAGCGGCAGGTAACGTCTGGCGATCTGGGGGCGATGCTGACCGTCACGCATGAGGACGAGATAGGCCGTCTGGCGTCGGCCTTCAACCAACTCATCACCGCGAATCGCCAGGCAGTCGTGCGGCTCAGTGAGCGCGCCGACGAAATGGCGATGCTCAACATGCTGGCCGCAGTCATCAGCGAGACGCTCGACCTGCAGCGCGTGCTGGACGTGTCTTTGCGGCTGGCGCTGGCGGCGATGGGCTGGGAAGCCGGGTCCATCTATCTCTGGGACGAACGTGCCGACAGCTTTGACATGGTCACCTACGTCAACCTGCCCGAAGACTACGTCCGCGAGGCCTGGTCCTATCGCCTGGGAGAAGGCATCATCGGGCGCGCGGCGAAAGAAGGGGAAATCATTCTCGCCAATGGCAGCGAAGACGGGATTCCTGCCAGCAGCGAACTCTCCGCGCTCGTCGGCATCCCGCTCAGGATTCCGGGCCGCCTGATGGGGGTTATGAGCCTGGGCAGCAAAATGCTCCGTCGCCTGGATTCCAACCAGTTAGAGCTGCTCAAGACGGTCAGTTACCAGGTCGCCGTGGCGCTCGAAAAGGCCCAACTCTACAGCGATCTGGCGAGACACGCCGAGGAACTGGAGGATATGGTCGAGGCCCGCACCGAAGAACTGGCGCAGGTAGTAGACGAGTTGTCCGTTGCGCTGGAACGCGCCCAAGAAGCTGACAAATTGAAGTCGCAGTTGCTCTCCACCGTCTCGCACGAACTGCGGACCCCGCTGGCTACCATCAAGGGCCATACCTCGATGCTGGTCGAGCACTACGCTAATGTCACACCCGAAATGCTGCTGGAGTCTTTGACCGACGTGGAGGAGGAGAGCGACAAATTGACGGGGCTTATCAGCGATCTGCTGGAGATGTCGCGGATTGAGGCCGGGGTCTTGCACATCCAGCCGCAGATGCACAACTTGCTGGACGTGGTCCGCAGCACTGTCGAGTCGGCGCAGGTGCGCGAACCCAACCATCCGATCTCGCTGAAGTCTTCCAACGGCATGCTGCCGGTCTACGCCGATGCGCGCCGGGTCCAACAGATTCTTGACAACCTGCTCAATAACGCGGTCAAATACTCTGAGCCGGGGAATCCTATTACCGTCGAAGTCGATGAACTTGACACCGGCCCGGTGGTCAGCGTCAAAGACAAAGGATTGGGCATCGCCCCGGACCAGCTAGAGCGGGTCTTTGACCGGTTTTACCAGGTGAACTCCGACAGCCCCCGCGCGCAGGGCATCGGGTTGGGGTTGGCGATTTGTCGCGGCCTGGTCGAGGCGCACGGCGGGCGCATATGGGTCGAGAGCGAGGGTGTGCCGGGTGAGGGCAGTACTTTTTGCTTTTCCTTACCCGCTCGCGAGACTGAGAACGGCAAGTGAAAAAGGCACCAAGAATGGTGATTCCTCTATGAAAAAAACGACGATTCTCCTGGTGGACGACGAACCGAAAATTGCCCGTTTTGTGAAGACTTCTCTGAGTCTGGCCGGGTACGAATTGCTGGTGGCCCAGACCGGCAGCGGTGCGCTCTCGATGTTGGATTCGCACGAGCCGGACCTCATTATTCTGGATCTGGGTCTCCCAGATATCGACGGGCTGGAAGTGCTGCGCCGCGTGCGGGAGTATTCGACCATCCCCATCGTCATCCTCACGGCGCGCGACGACGAACGCGACAAGGTCCGTGGCCTGGAGTTGGGTGCCGACGACTATCTGACTAAGCCCTTCGGCGCGCGCGAGTTGGAAGCGCGCATAGCGGCTGTGCTGCGCCGTGTCGAGTGGGCTCCTCAGCCCACCGAAGCGGGCGAATTCCAGGTGGGCCACCTGCACGTCGACATGCGACGGCGCATCGTGCGTGTCTCTGGTGAAGAGGTCCACCTGACCCCCACCGAGTACGAACTGCTGCGTGTGTTGATTCAGCACGCGGGCCAGGTGTTGCTCCACAGCGACCTGCTGACGCGGGTGTGGGGCTCCGAATATCGCAACGACATGGCTATCTTGCGGGTCAACATCTCGCGCGTGCGGCAGAAAGTGGACCTCAATCCTGAGGAACAGAGCCTGATCCAGACCGTCCCTGGGGTCGGCTACATGATGGCCTCGGAATAGGCAGCCACGCGTCGGTAGGGTGGGGGCCTGTTGTAATCCTCTTGTTACTTTTCCCAACCCCGTTGTTACGAGTTTGTTATGTCAAGGAGGTATAGTTGCAGTAAGTTAACCCGCTAACCAGTGAGCACGAGTGGTCGTGAAAGCACACACTGCCCTGATTGCCGATAGCAATGCAACGCGTGCCGCCGGGCTTCAACAAATCCTCGAAGAAGCCCGGTTCGAGTGCTACACAATCTCTTCGCCGATGCCTTTCGACAAGCCCGCTCGTGTACTATTTGTCGCAGGGGACATCCCCGATATCTCCGGCTCAGATCAACTCATCCAAAGCTTTGTAGAAACCTCGCCCGGCGCGCCCATCGTCGTGCTGACCGAGGCTCCATTGTGGCGGCTAATCACCCTGGCCGTGCGGGAGCGGGCCTGGATGGACTTGCCCAGGTCTGCCGGAGACAACGGGTTGCTGACTCGTTACGCCACGTCCAGATCGCCATTCCCCAAGATTATCATCGAGGCCAGCCCCACGCGGTGCGATCACCTACTTACGGTCTGGCCCAACTCAGCGCAGGAATCATCACATTTGTCCCTGGTCCATAGCGTAGGGGACGCGTTGGAAACAGCCATTGACGGCCGGGTGCCCGTTCTGTTGAACCTCAACATCCCAACCAGTACGCTCCAGAGTCCCGACATCTCTACCCTTATCTACTCTCTGTGCCCGGCCGTCATTGCTGTATTAGCCGAAGCCAGCAGCAGGGGGCACACGCACCAAAGCGTTCTCTACACCGAGCCGAAATCCCGGTTTGTGGTGCTTAAGCCACCCTTTCGCAGCAGCGAGCTTAGAACGCTGCTACTTTCCTACTTGAACGTAGCCTGGCCGATGACCTCTCCCCTCTGATACATCACTCCCACCCACCCTAACGGCCAGATTACGCGCCGAAGCATCCCTCACCCACCCTCAGCCTAAAATGCTTCGGCAAACAACGGGCAGTCCACTTCGGTGGCTGCCCGTTGCGGTTTAGAGGGACCCAGGCACCGGGTTTGGTCTCAGGGGAGCAAGAGACTAATCGTTACGCTTTTGTAACCTACTTTTTTGGGCTTTCTTTACCTTATGGGTCTGTGAATTCTCTTACAATGTATGCGATCGTCGAAGGATGGGTTTGTGCCCACCCGGTGTGTAGGGCACCGTCGTTGAGAGGCCAGCAAAATGGCTTATCCCGCCTTACAGCATAGGCAGGAAGCTGATTCTGCTTCACGTGGTGGTAATACAGAAGCAGAAGGGTACGTGCTGGTCGTGGACGACGAACCAGATGCACAGCTGGTTCTGGAGGGCATCCTGCGCCCCCTGGGCCTCGACGTGCAGATGGCCGATGATGGGCACGACGCCTTGCAGCAGATTAAGGCCCGGCAGCCCTCGCTGGTGCTGCTGGATCTGCTAATGCCAAGGATGGACGGCTTTGAGGTGCTGGCGCGTCTGCGGGGCAACCCCGCCACGCGGCACATCCCGATTGTGGTGGTGACCGCCTGTGACGTCAACCAGCAGATGATGCTGCGGCTGCCCGGCGTCGAGCGGGTCATCAGAAAAGGTGATTATAGGGTCAGAGACTTACAAAAGCTGGTAGCCGGTTTGCTTGGCCGCGACCTTTCCGACGCCGCTGCCTCGAACTCCGCTCCACCCACCCCACCGACTGTTGCGGGATTGTAATGTTCTTCTTAGGCTTTCTTTACCCAAGGCACCCTGCAAATCGCCCATACTTAGCAAGTAAGAGACGTGAAGACGTGCTCTTTGTGTGAAAAGGACCCAGGTGGACGAAGCTTACTGAGATTGCGATCCGAAGTGTACTGAAAATCTGGGGCCAATATCTAGATGTGGAGGCAGCGATGTTCAATCCCAAAAATCTAAAAAGAGTGATAGGTGGACTGGTCGTCCTACTGGTGGCCGCAACCGCTTGCTCGTCAGCCCCAACTGACGTGGAGTCCGGTGCGCCCCCCGAAACCACGGCAGTCGTGCTCAAGGTGTCCGGCTCAGGGAGCACCACGAGCCTACTGCAGGCTGTTGCGCCCGAATTTGAGGCCGATACACCGGGGTACAAGCTTGAAGCCTTGACCGGCACAGGCTCAGGGGGCGGCGTGCAGGGCGTCATCGAAGGCGTATTGGACGTGGGAGCGATGGCTCGCCCACCCAAAGAGGAAGAATTGGAGGTCGCTCCAGATCTGCAATACGTCGAGTTCGGTCAAGGTGCTGTGGCGCTGTTCAATCACCCGGACGTGGACGTTGCCAACCTGTCCTCAGCGCAAGCCGTCGGCATCCTGTCAGGCGAGATCACAAACTGGTCCGAAGTGGGCGGCCCGAACTCGGACATTATCTTGTATGTGCGCGACGAGGCCGACACAAGTACCAAGTCGATACGGGGAGCCTTCTTTGGCGAGGCGCCGTTCCCGGATATGGCCCAGGTGGTGACCAGCCAGGGTGCCATGGAGACAGCTGTCCAGGGAACTCCAGACAGTATTGGCTTCGGTGCGTGGGTGTCGGTGCTGGCGTCCAATACCGAGGCACAGGGCCTCGGTCTGGATGGCACTGCCCCTGGGGACACGAACTACCCGATAACGAAACCGCTAGGGATTACCTATCTGGCCGAGCGCCAGGCAGACGTCCAACCTCTGATTGACTGGCTGCTGTCCGAGCGGGGACAGGCAGTATTGCAAGAATACGATGTGATCACGCCACAGTGAGCATCGTAACTATAATGAGTTTCTTCCGGTTTGGTCTTCTAATGAAGACCAAACTGGATACCGATAGGGATCGAAAATGTCCCCACTTTCATTTCTTAGAGATCTAAGGGTTGGCGCGAAAGTCAACAGCGCGATCAGCATCATCTTTTTTGCTCTGCTTCTGGCGCTCGTGCTGGTTGTCCGTCTCTCCATATCGAACTTCACAGTCCAGACGGGTCTGGGCCGTGTAGTGCGGGAGTCGCAGACGACTCAGGCACGTCTCGCTGAGATCGAACACCTGATACTCACAGACGTCGAACTGGTGGCGGCCGACCCTGCTTTGATTATAGCAACGGCAAACGGAGATGTCTCCGCAGCCCGGACGGCTCTCCTGGTCGGTGCAGCCCCGTTTGGTTTCGATCACCTTGAGCTGGTCGATGCGCGTGGCTCGAGCCTTGTTTCACTAGGCGAAGTGGAACACCGCGGAGATGCCGTGCGACAGGATGACCCGCTCAAGCTGGCTTTACTCGGTATCCCGGCTACCGGAGGCGTCACCGAAGAAAAGGGCGAGGGTGAATCAGGGCTTCACCTCGCGGCAGTCGCCCCGCTCCGAGACGAGTCGGGCGTTATCGTCGGTGGGCTACTCGCTAGCCGGGAGATCGACGACGAGTTCCTAAACGAACTCACTGAGGGGCAGGCTATTGACATCATGCTCGTCCATCGTGGGCAGATCGCAGCAAAGTTCCATGATGAGTACGTTGAGGGAGAAGAGGAGAAGTTCTCCGATTCTGCCCTGCTAGACGAAGCTCTCGTCAGCCAGGCCCTTGCCGGTGAAACCGTGACCATGGAGAACATGCTTTTGTCAGAGGAGAACCAGCCGCATGCGGTAGCTTACACCCCTCTCACCGTCGGCGGCGAAACCGAGGCCGCCCTGATCATCCTGACCGACCTGGGCGGACTGTACACTCTCCAGCGCGATCTGACGACCAACGCATCCATCCTGTTCGGCGTTCTTGCTCTGGTCACTATCGCGACAGTGGCCTGGCTGAACCAGCGAATTGTTGCTGTCCCCCTTGGGCAGCTCCAGGGTGTGGCCGAGCAACTGGCGGGTGGCAACTACCAGCAACGCGCAGAGGCGACGAGCCAGGACGAAGTTGGCCTCCTTGCTGCGGCCTTCAATCAAATGGCCGGGGCTATTCAAAAGCGTGAAACAGAACTCAAGGATCTCGCGGCATCCCTGGAGAAGAGAGTGGAGGAGCGCACTGCCGAACTGGCGATGGCAACCAGGCAAGCCCTGGAGGCCAACCGGCTCAAGTCCGAGTTCCTGGCGACGATGTCGCACGAACTCCGCACCCCTCTGAACGCGATCATCGGCCTGAGCGACATGTTCGTCTCCGGCATGGTGGGCGACGTGTCGGACAGGCAGATGCAGTACCTTGAGCGCATCGCGGCCAATGGCCGCCGCCAGCTCAACCTCGTCGGCGACCTTCTCGACATGTCGAAGATCGAAGCGGGTCGCCTGGAGGTTGTCGAAGATCCCTTCACCGTGATTGCCCTGGCGGAGCACCTGGAGACAGAGTGGCAGCCGCGGGTCGCGGAAAAGGGGCTCGTCTTCAACGTCGCGGTGGACCCCCAAATCCCGACGACGCTGCTGGGTGATATCTCTCGTCTGCAGCAAATCGTCGACAACCTGGTCGGCAATGCCCTCAAGTTCACGGACGCGGGCAAGATCGAGATTGCCTTCGACAGACTAAATAATGCGGTATGGACCATCATCGTCGCGGACACGGGCAGGGGCATCCCACCTGAATCTCAGGAGATCATCTTCGACGAATTCCGCCAGGTAGACGCGTCCTCGACGCGCGAGCACGGTGGTGCGGGCCTGGGTCTGGCCATCGTCCGCAAGCTGGCCATGCTGATGGGCGGCCAGGTGAATGTTCGGAGCAGGGTTGGTCAGGGCAGCACCTTTACCGTCAAACTGCCCATCAAAGTACCAGAAGCGGAACTGGCGTAGAGAGGATGACGACTCATGAGACCCGATATTTCTAACTGGCGCGTGCTCGCCGTTGACGACGAACCGGATAACCTGCTCGTCCTGGCCGACGTGGTAGAGATTCACGGGGCAACCGTGCAGCGGGCCTATAGTGGGCAAGCGGCGCTCGACGCCCTCGACCAGTTCGAGCCAACTGTCATCCTGCTCGACCTGCGCATGCCGGGGGTGGATGGCTGGGAGGTTCACAAGCGCCTGCGCGCCCAACCCAAATACGCCCGTGTCCCCATCATCGCCATCACCGCCCTGGCTATGCCCGCAGACATCGAGCGGGCGAAAGAGGCCGGTTTCGACGGCTACATCGTCAAGCCTCTGGACGTTACCAAGCTCATCCCGACCCTGTTGTTGTTAGTGCAAAAATTCAATCAAGCCCATGCCGTTGCCATACCAGAACCGGCAGGCAGAAAGGATGGATACAATGGTTAAAATAGCAGAGTGGCGCGTACTCCTGGTGGACGACGAGCCCGATACCCTTTTCACAGTTCGCGAAATCCTGGCCGCCAGTGGAGTGGCGGACGTGCAGGAGGCAACCGACGGCGAAGAATGTGTCGCCATGCTCGATACGGCCCTGCCCAACCTGATCTTGTTGGATTTGCGGATGCCGCGCATGGATGGCTGGCAGACGCTGCAGGCGATTCGCCAACACCCAGCCCTGGCGTCCGTGCCCGTCGCGGCCATCACGGCTTACCACTCGGTCGCCGTCGAGCGTGAGGCTTACGCGGCCGGGTTCGATGCCTATTTCCCCAAGCCGTTCACGGCTGCGGAATTCATCGGGGGTCTCGACGCCCTCATGAACTAAGCGAACCGGCCCCCCCACGGGTCAAAGGATTTGCTGGGAGTGGCCGGTCCTTGTGTTTGTTCTGCCCGGGTGCAGTGCGCGCCCGATAGCAAAAAGCCGCCCTTCGAGAGATGGGCGGCTAGTTAGTCCTTCTCGGTTGGCGACCGTATGAACTCAATTGTCACTGTGGGCTGTCTGCACCGGCCAATTCATGACCCGCACCTTGAATTTGAGATCGCCCAGTTCGACCTCGTCGCCGCTCTTGAGCGGGTATTGCCGTCCCGGCGAGAGCCGCTTGTCGTTGATCCAGGTGCCGTTGGTGCTGTTCTGGTCGATCAGCCAGAGATTGGTCATGTCGGGGCGGATGAGCGCGTGTCGCCGAGACACCCCCAGGCGCATCGCGCGCTTCGACCCAAAGTCGAGGTCGGGGCGGAAGTTGCCGGTGGGGTCGGAGCGCCCCAGGACGATCACCCGCCAGATGTCCAGACCGTAGGTGATGACAGGGTCTCCGGCGACGTGAAGCAGAACGCGCCACAAAGGCGTGTCGCCATGTGCCTTTTTCAGGTCGGTCTTGACTTCGACGACCTCGCTGGGCGTGGATTCCTCGTCCGGCCAGGCTGTGAAAACGGTCTTCTTGCGCTTGTTAAGCGCGCCAGTGCCGTAATCACGCTCTAGCTTGCCGGTCCTGTGGCCTTCGGATTCGTTAACACGTGGCATCGATAGCTTATCGTCCCCAGTTTGTCCGCTCAGGGTGCCGCGCGGCGGCGTCCTGGTAGGCTGTGACCGTGTGCGTCTGTAGGGTACCATTTTCCTGCCTGAAATCAAAATTTCGGGGCCACGCTTGATCCCCATCCTCAAGGGTGCCTGGCCGCGTGTCGACCGGCGTCAGGTCCTGGGCCTGGCGCCGCCTCGCGTCGGTGGCGGTCTTCCGTCATGCCTGTCTTGCACCGTCCGACCTGATGACCTATAATGCGCCACAGTCGTACCTGGAACGTCGATCCTCGGTGAGCAGAAACTATGTCACACACGCAAGAACTGGTACAGATCAGGCATAAGATCATGGGTGCGCTGCTGGCGGACGCACGCCAATCATCTGGCCGGTCGGTGCAGGAGTGCGCAGAGATCATGGGCATTTCTGAAGCCGATTACGCCGCGTACGAGTCCGGCGTGTCATCACCCACTCTTCCTCAGCTTGAGGTCTTGGCCTTCTTTTTCAAGGTCCCGATTGAGCATTTCTGGGGCAGCGAAACGGTGGCGGCAGCCCGCTCCGAGGACGAGGTGAAGGCCTCGGTAGCGCAGTTCACTGCGTTGCGTGACAAGATCATTGGCGCGACGCTGCGCAGCCTGCGCGAAGACGCCGGTCTGGCCCTGGAAGACCTCTCTAGCGAGACGGGCATCGGCGTCGAGCAACTGCAGGCCTACGAAATAGGTCAGCAACCCACCCCGGTTCACGATCTCCAGGCCATTACGGACACACTCAGAGTCAGCATGGACGAGTTGGTGGACGACCGGGGCCGGGTTGGAAGCTGGCTGCGCAACCAGTCTGAGTTTGAACGGTTTAGCGAACTGCCCGAAGACGTGCGCGAATTCATTCTCAGGCCGATCAACCGCAGTTATCTCGACCTCGCGATTCGCCTGAGCGGCCTCTCGGTCGAACGCCTGCGCGGCATCGCCGAAGGCATACTCGACATTACTTATTAGCTGAAGGTTCTCCTGAAGGTTTTGAATTCGCTACCTCTGGAGGTCACGCCCCCATGTCCACCAGCGACGGCGGACAACTGCAGAAGGATGGGTTGCGCCTGTTTGAGGAAGGTTCCTACGATCAAGCGCTAGAGACGTTCGAGCGCGCGCGCGAGGCGTACGTCCAGGCCGGTGAGACGCTCCTGACGGGTGAGATGCTGAACAACATCGGGGTGATCCACCGTCTCAAGGGGCGCCACGAAGAGGCCCTGGCGGCGTTGGAGTCTGCGCGCGAGATGTTCGCCAAGGCCGGCGACCGCAGCCGGGAGGCCCAGACGTTGGGCAATCTTGGCGGGCTGCACGCCGCCCGTGATGACTATGAGGCGGCGGTGGCCAGCTATCGCCAGGCGATTGAGATATTCGGCGAGCTGGGGGAGGGGGATTTCCAGGGCGAGACCTACATGGCGCTGGGGCTGCTCCAGTTCAAACACGGCCAGCGCACCGACGGTCTGGCCGCCTACGAAGCGGGCCTGCTGGCGGTCAAACGGCCCACTGCGCGCCAACGCTCTTTGCGCGCGCTGCTCAAGCTGCGGCAGCGTTTGCTGGGCGGCTAAGCGGTCAGACAGACAGACAGACAGAAAGCAACGAGGCCACCCGTCGAGGTGGCCTCTTCCGTTTCTTGGCTATGTGGGCGCGCGCTGTCTATTCTTCCTCTTCCTCGCGCTTGGCCTTGTCGATAATCTCTTGCATGATGTGGCTGGGAACTTTCTCGTAGCGGTCAAATTCCAGCGTGTAGACGCCGCGACCCTGGGTGAAGGAGCGTAATTCGGTGCTGTAGCGCTGCACCTCGGCCAGGGGGACTTGTGCCGTGATGATGCTCTTGCCGCCCTGACTATCGGTGCCCTGTATCTGGGCGCGCCGCGTGCTCAGGTCGCCCATCACATCGCCCATGTTCGCATCCGGCACGGTGACGCGGATGTTCACGATAGGCTCCATCAGCACCGGATCAGCTTCCTGGACGGCTAACTTGAAGACCTCGCGCCCGGCGATCTGAAAGGCGATGTCCTTCGAGTCCACCGGGTGTTCCTTGCCGTCGTAGACGATGGCTTTGACGCCGACCACCGGATAACCTGCGATGACGCCTTGCTCCATCACCTGCTTGATGCCTTTTTCGATGGAGGGTAGGAACGACTGCGAAATCGCCCCGCCGAACACCTCGCTGACGTATTCGAAGCCTTCGCCGCCTTCGATCGGTTCGACGCGCAGGTGCACCTCGGCGAACTGGCCCGCGCCGCCCGTCTGTTTCTTGTGGCGGTACTGGGTGGCGTGAACCTTGGTGACAGTCTCCTGATAGGGCACTCTGGGTGTCCTGGTCTCCAGTTCGACGCCCAGATGGGCGGCCCGGCTGACGGCCACGTCCACGTGGGTGTCGCCCATGCCTTCCAGCACGGCCTCTTTGGTGGCTGGGTCTTGTCGCCAGGACAGGGTGGGGTCTTCTTCGCAGAGGCGCGTCAGGGTGGGTCCCATCTTGGCCGAGTCGGCCTGGGTCTTGGGTGAGACGGCCACCGAGAACACCGGCGACGGGAAACTCAGCGGCTCGATGCTCAGCGGGTGGCCCTTGTCGCCCAGCGTGTCGCCGGTCACGGTGACGTTAAGCTTGGCTACCGCGCCGATGTCTCCGGCGTGCAGGCGTTCCACCTGAATCTGGTCTTTGCCTTGCATCACGTATACCGGTCCAACGCGTTCTTCTTCCCCGCGTGTGATGTTCTGGTAGCGCTGGTCGGCCTGGAAGGTGCCGGACTTGACGTGCAGGTAGGTCAGGCGGCCAACGTAGGGGTCGGCCACGGTCTTGAACACGTACGCAACCAGCGGTCCGGCGTCGCTGGCCGTCAGTTCTTCCTCGCCCGATGGCCCTGTCGCCGTGACCGGATTGCCGGCTGCGGGAGACGGGCAGAGCGTGTTGATCGCGTCGAGGAGGGGTCTGATAGCCAGGTTGGCCGTCGCGGCAGTGTAGAAGACCGGCACGTAGGCCCGGCTGAGGAAGCCGGTCCGCAGACCCTGGGCCACTTCCTCGTCGGTCAGCGTTTCGCCTTCCAGGTATTTTTCGAGCAGCGCGTCGTCGCCTTCGGCGGCGGCCTCGACGACCTCCAGCCGCGCGGCTTCTACGGCGGCGGCCATGTCGGTGGGGATGTCGGCTGGGGTGCTGTCTTCGCCCATCAGGGCCCTCATGCCCACCAGATCGATTACCCCGGGAAAGTCGCCGCGCTCGCCAAGCGGCAGTTGGAGCGGTACGAAATTGCCCTCGAAGGCGTTCTTGATGGTGTCGAGGGTGTGGTCGGGGCGGGCGATGTCGCGGTCCATCTTGCTGATGACGACGATGCGCGGCAGGTCGAATTCGTCGGCGTATTCCCACACCAATTCGGTGCCGACCTCGACGCCGGAGCTGGCGTCCACCAACACGATAGCGGCGTCCACGGAACGCAGGGCGTTGCGGACTTCGCCCATGAAGTCGGTATAGCCCGGCGTGTCGAGCACGTTGATCTTGTTGTCCCCGTGCTCAAGCGGGATGAGCGACGTGCTCAGGGACAGCCCCCGCTTGATCTCTTCCTCGTCAAAGTCGGACACAGTGGTGCCCTGTAGCACCTCGCCCAGCCGGTTGATCGCCCCCGTGTTGAACAGCAGCGCCTCGGCCAGCGAGGTCTTGCCAGCGCCCTGGTGGGAAATGAGCGCGACGTTGCGTAAGTTATCGGTTCCGTATTCCTTCATGCTAGGACCAGCTCTCCACGAGAGATTTGAGTGGGAATGGAAATGCGCGTGTCAGACGCCATCGTAAACAAGTTTGTCACGAGGCACGCGCGATTTTAAGACGCCTTGCCCCTCTTGTCAACGCCCTTTCGACGGATATTGGCGCGTGTTATACTCGCGCAATGCGAGTTCTCCCACCACAGTCCAAACTCAATGAGCCAACCAGGTCCCGCTGGCCGTTTCATGCCGTAGGGCTGGTGATGACGCTGGCGACGCTGGCCTGCTTCAGCGTGCCGCGCCCGTTCTCGCCAGGTGCGGAGGCGGTGGTGCTCTCGCCACAACCGACTATCGTGCCGGAGGGGCCTGTCGCGCCTGGCGCGGTCGCTTCTGAGCCTCCGGCAGATGAGACACAGCCACCAGCGGACAGCGCAGAAGCGCCGCCGCCCGCACCGGAGGCGGAGCCTGCCACGCCGGTAGTTGAGACGGTTGTGGCCGACGCCAACTTCCCGGTGGCGATGGCTTTCACGCCTGATGGCCGCTTGTTCTACACGGAGAAATCCGGGCGGGTGCGGGTGGTCGTGGACGGGCAACTCCAGGCGGAGCCGGTCATCACGCTGCCCACCGACGATTTCTTCGAGCGGGGTTTGCTGGGTATCGCCGTGGACCCCAACTACGAGCAGAATCACCATATCTGGGTCTACCATACGCTGCCAGAGGATGTGGAGAGCGATCTGCCCAGCAACCGTGTGGTACGCTTCGAGGAGCGTGACGGCGTGGGGACCGACCCGCAGGTGGCGCTGTCGGTGCCCGTGGTGACCGGGGCGGGCAATCATAACGGCGGCAACTTGCACTTTGGGCCGGACGGCATGCTGTACGTGACGATTGGCGAGTATGCCAACCCGGCGTTTTCGCAGGACCCCGACGTGATACCGGGCAAGATTCACCGCTTCGTGCCGACCGTGCCGCTGACAGTGCCCGACGATAATCCCGTTCCCGGCAACTCGCTTTATGCGCTGGGCCTGCGTAACTCGTTCGATTTCACTTTCGACCCGTTCGGCGGCGGGTTGTTTGCTACCGAAAACGGCCCGGGCTGCGACGACGAGATCAACCTCATCCGGCCCGGCGGCAACTATGGCTGGCGCTCCGGGTATGATTGTGACGACAGTGGAATAGATGCTACCTATCCGTACAATGCGCCGCTGGTATACTACACGCCACCTGAGGCCCTGACCGGCATCGTGATTTACTCTGGCTCTCAACTGCCCCGGTGGCAGGGCGATATGTTCTTCTGCGCCTGGAACACGGGTGTCCTGCGGCGGGCCGAATTGACGCCAGAGCGCGACGCGATTGCCACGCTGGAGGATTTGCCGTTGCAGGCCGGTGCGTGCCAGACGGACGTTGCCAGTGGTCCTGACGGCGCGTTATACTTCTCCGCTCAAGACGCGATTCATCGTATTGTTGGGCAGTGACGCTGGAAAGCGTTGAAGGGGTGTGAGGGATGGCGGGTAGGTATGAACGTGGCGACGAAATTCCCCAGATGCGCAGCTATACGCCGCAGCGGACGCGCTCTGGCGGGCTGGGCCGGACGCTGGCCTGGTTGGTGCTGGCAGGCTCGATGGGGGTGTTGTTCGCGGCTCTCGCCGGGCCGGTCATTTTGCCCTTCGTCGCCCGCCTGATCCCGTCGCGCTACATCGTGGCCTACGCGCCGGAGCCGATCCAGGAGATGGCTTTCGACGTGGACCCGCAGCAAGTGCTGCCGACGGTGGCTTCGGACGACTCCCAGGCTGAGGCACTCTTGCAGGCTGTCGCGCCGACGGCAACCCTCGTGCCGGTCACGCAGGAGGCCGCTGCTGCGCCTGCCGAACCGGCCTTCGTGCAGCCTACCCCTGCCGCCGTTGCGCCAACGCCAACCGTCACGCCAGCTTACGTACCCCCCGCCGCCAACAGGGCGGTCGAGGACGGCGACCCCGCCCAATTGGAGGCAGCCAGCACGCTGCTGACCGGCTTTTCGCACACCTACCAGGGCTGGAACAACTGCGGTCCGGCCACGATTACGACCACACTCAGCTACTACGAAGAGGGGCTGACTCAGAACGAGGCGGCCAATTTCGTGAAGCCCAACCCGGAGGACCGCAACGTGCGGCCCGACGAACTGGCTGCCTACGTTCGCAGCACCGGCTACGTGGCGACTGTGCGGGTCAACGGTGACCTGCAACTGCTCAAGACACTCATCAGGTCGGGTTTTCCCGTCGTGGTCGAGAAGGGCTTCGACCCGGAGCCGGACCGCCTGGGCTGGATGGGCCATTACCTGCTGCTGACCGGCTACTCGGATGCGGACCAGCAATTCGTCACGATGGACTCTTACCTGGGACCGAATCGGGGCATTGGCTACGCCGACCTGGACAAATTCTGGCGGCAGTTCAACCGCACCTACATCGTGGTACACCGCCTGGACCAGACGGCGGCGGTGGCCTCGATTATCGGCGAGGACATGGACGACCTGACCATGTACACTAACGCACTGTACACCGCCCAGGCCGAGATCAACCTGAATAACAACGACGGCTTCGCCTGGTTCAATCTGGGGACCAATCTGGTCTGGCTGGGACGCTACCAGCAGGCGGCGCAGGCTTTCGACGAGGCTCGCCGCGCCGGGCTGCCCTGGCGCATGCTGTGGTACCAGTTTGGCCCCTATGAATCGTACTACCGCGTGGGGCGCTACGAGGACGTGCTCACGCTGGCCGACGCCACGCTGGCGAACAACCCTGAAGCCGAGGAGTCCTATTACTACAAGGGGCTGGTCTACATGGACCGTGCCCAGCTTCCGGCGGCCAAACGCGAATTCGAGAGGGCACTGCGCAAGAACACCGGCTACACGGAAGCTCAGCAGATGCTCGACCAGGTGAACGCCCAGCTTGGCTGACGCGACGACGACGGGCGGCGTTCCTCAGCAGCGCCGCCGCCTGGGGCAGGTGGCCCGCTCGGCGACCACGGTGATGGTGGTGCTGGGCGCGGCCAAAGTAGTGGGCCTCCTGAGCCAGCAGCTCATCGGCGCGGCTTTTGGCACCAGCGCCACCTACGATGCCTACACGGCGGCCTTTGCTGCCCCTGATTTGCTGTTCACGCTCATCTCCGGCGGCGCGCTGGCGCACGCCTTCATCCCCATCCTGTCGAGTTTTCTGACCCGCGAGGACCCCGACGGGGCCTATAAGTTAGTCAGCGGCGTGACCAACACCCTGTTCCTGTTGGCGGCGGTCTCGGCGGGAGTGGTGGCGCTGGCTGCGCCCCTGTTGGTCACGGCGAGGTGGGGCGTCGCGCCGGGCTTCGCGCCGGAAATCCAAGCCACCACGATCAATCTGCTGCGTATCATCCTGCTCTCGACGATTATCTTCGCCATCAGCAGCCTGTTCAGTGGGGTGCTGCACGCCCACCAGCATTTTCTGCTGCCCGCCCTGGCGCCGATCTTGTACGATGCGGGCATCGTGGTCGGGCTGTTCCTGTTCGTGCCGCGCATCGGCATTTACGGGCTGGCCTGGGGCGCGGTGATGGGCGCGCTGCTGCACGTGGTGATTCAGGTGCCGGGCTTGATGTACTATGGGGTGCGCTGGCGGCCCGTGCTCGGTTGGGGCAATCCGGCGCTGCGGCGGGTGGGAATACTCATGCTGCCGCGCATCGTCGATTTGCTGATGGCCCGCGCCAGCCTGCAATGGCTCAACAGCAACATCGCCTCTCGCTTGAGTGTGGGCAGCGTCTCTGGCCTGGGGTATGCCTGGCGGGTGATGCAAATGCCGCAGACCATCATCGGCACCGCGATAGGTATCGTCATTTTCCCCACCATGTCCGAACTGGCTGCCCGCGAGGATGCCGAGGGCCAGCAGATGGCGCTCAGCGGCTCGCTGCGGGCGATCCTCACTCTGACGATTCCGGCGGCTGTCGGCCTGCTGGTGTTGGGCCGCCCGCTCATCCAGGTGTTGTTCCAGCGCGGCGAGTTCACCGCCGAGAGCACGGCGACGGTGTATTTTGCGCTCCAGTTTTACGCGCTGGGACTAATCACGCACTCGATGCTGGAGGTCGTGACGCGCGCCTTCTTCGCCCAGCAGGATACAGTCACGCCGCTCGTCGTCTCCTTTTTCACCACCGCGCTCAACGTCGGGCTGGCGATCTGGCTGTCGGGGCCGCTGCTGCACGGCGGGCTGGCGCTGGCGAACTCTGTCGCCATCGGCGTGGAATCGCTGACCGGCCTGATAATCTTGCACCGGCGCTGGGGCAGCATCCAGGCCAGCCGCGTGGGGACCGCCGTCCTCAAGTCGGGGGTGGCGGCTGCGGCCATGGGCGCGGCGATCATCGCCTTCGAGCAACTGGCCTCGCCCGGAGCGCTGGTGCTGGCGGTGGTCGGCGGGGCGCTGGGCGTGTTGGTCTATCTGGGGCTGGCCGCCGTGCTGCGCATGGAAGAGTTGTTCGTCCTGGGCAACGTAGTGTGGCAGCGCGTGCGTGTGCTGGACAAGGCTAGGGCGCAGTGAGTTGGAGAGTCGCTTGAAGTCGGGCTATCTCCGTGTCCGTGGTGGGGTTCTGCTTCTCCTGCTGGTAATCATGCTGGCCATTGTCGGTTGTCGATCTGCATATGTTGTAGAAGTACCATCCGTCTCTGCTCCGCCACCAACCGAAGCTGTGACAGCCGTATCAGAAACGTTGCTGCCGTCTACTTCGCGGGCTGATAACACGCCAACCTTGTCATCAGGGTTGCTCTCAACTCCAACCCCGACACTGACTCCGCCACCATTTATTGGCAATGCGGGAGCGAAGCCTGCAGACGCGCTATTGCGGCTGGGAATCGGCTATGTCATGGCGATTGATGTCTCCCCTGATGGTGAGGAGGTGGCGGTTGGTACCAGCACTGGCGTGTACGTTTATCGTGTCGAGGGATTTGAATTCCTGTGGCGGCGTTACACCCAGGAACCTGGTCGGATGGTGGCGTGGTCGGCGGATGGCTCCCGACTGCTGACCAGTGGTGGAAGCGATGGTGCGTTCTCTCTGTGGGATGCCGTGGAAGGAAGGAAGATACGAGAGCTAAAAGCGTGGCACACACTGGAATGGTCTCCTGATGGATCTATGATTGCAGCGGAACTGAGGCCGCCGACTCCAAATGAGGAGGAGACGCCTGTTGGTGTGCAAATCTACGACGGTTTCAACGGACTTCCACTTCGCACATTAGATATTCAGCTCCCACAAGGGTTCTATGGGAGGACTATTGAAGAGATGTCATGGGCGCGTGATGGGCATACGCTGGCTGTCGTCACATTCGGTGGTACGCTACATGTGTGGGATGTTTCGTCATGGACGCTCCTACATGTAATCGATACGCCTGATTGCCATGAGGCAGTATTCAGTCCAGATGGGGACAAGGTATACATTACAGATTGCTGGGATAATTTGTTTGGCGGTGTTCTTGTTCTGGATACGCACACCGTAGAAGACAGTCCTTTTCCATACGATGACTATCCTGGAGGTGTCGCGTGGTCACCAGATGGGACGCGACTTGCAGTAGTTGGTGGTTCAGATTTGATCATGGTGGATGGCGAAACTGGTGAGGAATTATACAGAGCGCCTTACGGTGGGCATGGCATAGACATTGAATGGTCCCCAGACGGGGCAGTTCTTGTTTTGCTTTCCGATTCTGCGGCGACGATTTTGGATGGCGACAGTGGCGAGCGCTTGCTGGAGTTACCACTCGACAATGATCGAAGCTGGTGGCCATTGATTGATTGGTTTCCAGACAGCCGGAAGGTGTTGTATGTGATTAATGGGCGAGACATCTCTGTCTGGGACATTGAGACCGGGAGTGCACTTCAGAGCTTCAGTACCTTTGAGGCTGTAGGTAATGTTGCGTGGTTGCCAGACGGCAAGACATTGGTTCTGTTGGTTGGCGACGAGTATGAATTCTGGGATGTGGAGACTGGCACGGAGGTACATCAGCCTCTCGTTGCAGTAGATTTGTCATCGCTATTCGTTGAGAGGTGGGAGCACTCTTTGGAGCCTGTCATGTCACCCGATGCAAGCACTGAGGTTATGGTTGACTACGAAGGTGCATGTGGTGACGGGCCATGGGGCGGTGGCTGCGGCAGGTGGAACGCTAGGTTGATGATAAGAGATGCTGTCACTGGTGATCGCATCGCGGAGTTAGGCTATCCTCACTCAGGAGTGGCAGGTCTGGCATGGTCACCTGATGGCAGTATGTTGGCAGTCGGCTTGGGTGCATCTGGGATGCTTCAAGCGACTGACGTTGGCGCGGCGGGAGTAGAAGGGAGCGAGGTCATCTTGATAGATGTGGGTAGTGGCAGGGAGGTCCTCAATCTTTCGGGGCACAGCGGAAACGTAAGGGCGCTGGCATTCTCGCCTAATGAAAGCATGCTGGCCTCGGCTTCCAGCGATGGCACAGTGATTGTGTGGGATATCGCCCGTTAGGTATCTGGATGGAATCCATTAGGGAAGAACCAATGGCGCTCAAGGTGAAGATGCTGACGCTGGGCATGATTAGCACCAACTGCTTCGTCATGGGCGACGAGGAAACAAAAGATGCTATCGTCATCGACCCTGCCGACGACGCCCCGGCCATCATGAAGTCGGTGGAGGAGGCAGGCTGGACGGTGCGTAGAATCCTGGCGACGCACGCCCACTTTGACCACGTTTTGGCGGCCCGCGACCTGAAAGAGCGGACCGGCGCGCCCTTCTTGTTGCACCGGGACGACTTGCCCCTACTCAATAACATGCAGGGCCGCGTGAAGGCATTCTTTGGCTTTGACGTGCCCCCGCCGCCCAAGCCGGACGGCTTTGTCAAGGAAGGGGACGTCGTCGAGGTCGGTGGCATCCGGCTGGAGGTCATCTTCACACCCGGCCATGCCCCCGGCCATGTGACCTACGTCACCGAGGCTGATCTGGTTTTCAGCGGTGACTGCTTGTTCCAGGGGTCGATTGGCCGCACCGACCTGCCCGGCGGCGACTACCGCACGCTGATGATCAGTATCACCGACAAGCTGATGCCGCTCGACGACGACGTTACCGTCGCGCCGGGCCACGGCCCCCTGACGACTATCGGGGCCGAGCGGGCGGGCAATCCGTTTGTGCTGGATTGGCTCTCGAAGCAGGGAGAAGCCGGTAGTTGATGGACGTTTGAATCTCCACGGTAGGCTCGATGATCGTAAACCAATTCTCTTTTGTTTTTGGCAGTTTGTTCCTGGTAGCGCTGGTGGCGCTCCTCGGGTTGCGCGGGGGAGTCAGCCCACGCGGCTTGCTGGCGCTCGGCGTGACGGTGCTGGCTGTGCTGGGCGTGTGGTTGCTGGTTCGCACCGGCTCCAGCACGTATGCCCAGGTGGCTCAAGTTGAGGCCATTCTGGCCGGTGGGCAGCCGACGCTGGTGGAATTCTACTCGAACTATTGAGCAGGCTGCGCGGCAGTCAAGCCTATCGTGGATAGGCTCGAACGGGACTTGGCCGGGCGCGCCGACGTGGTGCGGCTCAACATCCACGAGCCGGTGGGACAGGCGTTCACCGGGGCGTTGGATTTCCAGTACACGCCGACCTTCATTCTCCTGGATGGCAACGGCGAGGAGGTCTGGCGTTCGGTGGGTGTTTTCGATCCCAGGCAGGTGACGCGCCAGGTCGATGCGCTGTACGAATAGCCGCGCGGCGAATCGGCTGCGGAAAGTGTTATACTTCTGCGCATCGAATTCGGACGGAGGATGCATCCCTCGTTGGACATTTCAACACTCATACACGGACAGGTAATCTGACGTGCGGCGACTCTGGTACTCCTTGACGTATCTCCTGGGCCGGTCTCCCTGGGATACCAACATCACCCCGCCGGAAATCGTCGCCCTCATCGAAACCGACGGTCTTCCGGCGGGCCGCGCGCTCGACCTGGGCTGTGGTACGGGAACCAACTCGATCTATCTGGCCCAACGCGGCTGGCAGGTCACGGGCATTGACTTCGTAGGCAGCGCGATCCGGCAGGCACGGCGCAAAGCCCGGCAGGCAGGCGTCGCCGGGCAGGTGAACTTCCTGACCGACAGCGTGGCCCGGCTGGGCCAGCTTGACCTGCCAACTATCGATCTGGCAATGGACATTGGCTGTCTGCACGGCCTCTCGCCGCAACAGCAGGCTGCTTATGCCGAGGGCTTGAGCGCGGTCGCACGGCCCGGCGCGACGTACATGTTGTATGCCTTCCAACCCCGCGAGATTGGTGGGGACCAGCTCGGGCTGACAGCCGACGATGTGCGTCAGCTTTTTGCGCCCGGCTTTCGCGTCGTTCACGTCGACTACGGTGAGGACCCTGTCGGCGAGTCGACCAGCGCGTGGTACCGGCTGGAACGCCAGACCTGACCGATGCACATTCTGTTTGTCTTCCTGGACGGCGTTGGGCTGGGCGACGACGACGCGGCCAACAATCCCTTCGCCGTGGCCGACATGCCCAACCTGACCGCCTTGACCGGCGGCAAGCGCTGGCTGCGCGGTATTGGCCGCGTGGAGACCGAGCGCGCGACCTTTGTCCCCACCGATCCTAATCTGGGTGTCGAGGGCAAGCCCCAAAGCGCTACCGGCCAGGCGACCATTCTCACCGGCCTCAACGTCCCGCGCCAGATCGGGCAGCACTACGGTCCCAAACCCAACCGTGCCATTGAGGACATCGTTCGCGTCGAAAGCCTGTTCGTCAAGCTGACGCAGCGGGGTCTCACCTCGGCGCTCATCAACGCCTACCCGCCGCGCTACTTCGAGTCCATCGACAGCGGCATGCGGAAGTACTCCGTCGTCCCGTTTGCGGTCACCGTCGCCGGGTTGCCGCTGTTCGGCGAGGACGACTTCATGCGCGGCGACGCGATGGGGGCCGGTTTCACCGGAGACGGGTGGCGCACCCAGCTAGGCTACGAGGATGCGCCGGTCTATGCGCCCGCCGAGGCGGGTGCCCATTTGGCCGAGCTGGCCCGGCGGCGGAACTTTACATTCTTCGAGCACTGGCCCACCGACGTGCTGGGGCATCGCGGCACGCTCGAACGCGGGGTGGCGCACCTGGAGCAATTCGACGCTGTGATGGGCGGCTTGCTCGACGCGTGGGATGATGCCCACGACCTGATCGTCGTCACCAGCGACCACGGCAACATGGAAGACATGAGCCAGCGCGGCCACACTGTGAACCTGGTGCCCACGCTGCTGGTCGGCCAAGCGCGCCACCGTTTCGCCGAGAACCTATCCGACTTGACGCACTTCACGCCCGCTATTTTGCGCCTGCTTGACGGTGCCCAGGCGGGCGGTTAACATACGAATAACGACCTTGCACCTGCTCCACGGTTGAGCCAGGAGAGGGTAGTGTATGCCTGTCAAACCCGATGACCTGCGGGCTGCCCTGCGCCACTGGGCCACCGGTGTCTCAGTCGTGACGGCGGAGGCCAACGGCACCCCGCAGGGCATGACCGTCAGCGCGTTTGCGTCTGTCTCGCTGGAACCGCCGCAGGTCCTGGTCTGCATCGAGCAGGGGACGCGCACCCACGATGCTATCAGCCAGTCGGGCGCGTTTGCCGTCTCCATCTTGAACGAAAACCAGCAAGAGCACTCTGAACGCTTCGCAGGGCAGCGGGGTGACGAAGCTGATCGCTTTACGGGCGTGGCTACCCACACGGCCAGCACTGGCGCACCGGTGTTGGATGAAGCAAACGCTTATCTGGATTGCAGGGTAGACAGCGCTCACGATACAGGCACACATACCATTTTCGTGGGGTTAGTGGAAGCCAGCGGTGTGTCCGAGAGTGCCCACCGTCCCCTGCTGTACTACAGTCGGGGCTACCGGCAATTGGTGGATGATTCGTGACCGTCTCGGACGAGGTGCCCGGCCTGACGCGAGACGAGCAGCGTCTCTTGCTAGGGATGGCCCGCGAGGCCATCGCCGCTGCCGCTGCCGGTCTATCCCTCCCTGAGCCGGACCTCGACAGCCTGCCTCCGCCTCTAAGGCGACCCGCTGCTTGTTTTGTGACCATCAATAAGGCTGGCGTGCTGCGTGGCTGCACGGGTGCGCTGGTTGCCGACAAGCCCCTGGCGCTGGAGGTGGTGCGCGTGGCTGCCCAAACGGCCACGAGCGACCCTCGTTTTAACCCGGTGACTGCCGATGAGATTGAGGCCCTGGAGGTTGAGCTTTCGATTCTCACCGAACCCCGCTCTTTGTATCTTGAAGACCCCGCCGATCTTGCGAAGCAGATCCGGCCCGGCGTGGATGGCGTTACGCTCTATCAGGGCTGGCGGCGGGCGACGTTCCTCCCCCAGGTGTGGCAGCGGATCCCCGACCCCGAAGATTTCCTTGGCATGCTCTGTCGCAAGATGGGCTTGGCTTCTAGTGCCTGGAGGCTGGCCGGGCTATCTGCCGAGGTCTATCAGGCTGTCACGTTTTCTGAGGGGGACCTGTCTCAGGAATAGGGGGCAACGAAAAACGCCCTCCGACGAGGGCGCAGTTGGTCGGGCCGGGGAAGTTCATTGCCGCAGTTTCACGCAGGGCAATTTCACGACGAACGTCGTTCCTTTGCCGGGCACACCTTCACTTTCTACGTCTACACTCCCATTGTGTTGTTGTACGATAGCCTTGACGATACTCAGCCCTAAACCGCTGCCGCTCGCCTGCTCGGCAGTCTGGTCAGCACGGAAGTAGCGTTCGAAAACTCTGTCCAGATGTTCTTTGGCAATGCCAACGCCGTTGTCTTGCACGCGGCAGATAACGGTGTCGCCCTGACGATTGACGTGGACCGTGATCTTGCCGCCTTTGTCGGTATATTTCATGGCGTTGGCGACCAGATTGTCGATCATCTGGTGGAGTCTGATCTCGTCGCCGACGATGCGGGCATCCCCGTCGCCGGTTTCCACCGTAAGCTCCAACGACTTTGAGGCCGCTTCGGTTTGGTGCTCTTCGACCACGTGTTGAGCGATGTCGGCCAGATCGGTCAGGTCGCGCCTGATTTCCATACCGGCCTCAATCCAGGCCACGTCCAGCAGGTCGTTGACGAAGCTAATCATCCGCGCGGCGCTGGACCGCACGTGCTCGATGAAGACTGTCTGGCGTTCGGTCAGGTCCCCCGATTTGACCACCAGGTCGGCGTAGCCCTTGATGGCTGTCAATGGGTTCTTGAGATCGTGCGACACGGTGCGGACCATTTCGGTCTTGCGCTCGTTCAACTCGATCAGGTGGCTGATGTCTTGCATCACCGCCACGGTGCCCACGCCTGGCACCGGCGATACACTGGCCGAGAGCCTGCGCTTCTGCGCGCCGCTAACCTGGCCGTTGGTTTGTTTGTTGCTGAGTGTGGCCTGATAGATCAGGTCGGCCAGCCCTTTGTCAGGTACCAGGCTGGCAATGTCCTGTCCCAGTGCCACAGGCGGCGTCACGCCCAGCGCCTCAAGAGCGGCGGGGTTTGCCATTCGCACGCGTCCGCCGCCGTCGCCGATCACCACGGGGACCGGGGCGTTCTCCAGGACGGACAGAAATTGCTGGCGTTGCTGGTTGGCTTCTGCCAATGCCGCCAGCAGCAGTTCGCTTCGTCGGCGCTCCCGGCGGCTCACCCAACCGACGAGCACGCCCAGCCCGAAGAAGCTGCCAGTGGTCAATAGAAGCGCAGACTGCGATTGGGGATCGATGGGCCACTGCCATCCGCTGTCGCGAGCCATCCAGGTCGCGGCGATGAGCGTGCCCACGACGGCACCTGCCAGCCCGCCAGGAATCTCGTACAGCGCGGCCATCAGCAGGCTGGGCACCAACGCCAGCACGATGGCTGCGTGGTGCGGGTTGAGAAAGTAGAAAGACGCGATGAGGAGGACGTAAAACAAGACGGCTGCTGCCAGGCCAAGTCGGCGTCTGCGACGCAGGTCTTCTGGTGGCGTTGGTGCCAAGGCAGCCTCACTGATCTGTTTGGGGAAGTCGCTGGACATCTTGTTTCGTGCCTCGTAGTCGGAGGCGCAACGTGCGCTCACTGTAGCCTAAATCCGCACCACTCGCAACCCACCCTTCTTCCTACTCGGCCTGGCACCCTCCAACAAGAAAAGCGCCGCGGCACTGGGGGGTGTGCGGCGCTCTGGAATTTCGATCCACGCTATCCGTCAGGGCGAGGAAGGCTCCCAGGTGAAAGTCGAGGTCTCTTCGTCGAACACGAACACGTCGTTGCCAATGTTGGTGAGGGTGTAGCGACCCGCGCGCGGCACGTATTCACCTTCCGTGTTGATCAGTCCCCCGGCATCGTAGCGCAGGGTTGAATCCTGGCCCAATTCAATCCAGACTCCCCAGCCTAACCCCTGGCGCACCTCCTCGTTGCTGACCCACAACAGGCCAAAGCCTCGAACGGGCATCACTTTGTCTTCTGGTGGTGTCTCGCCGTATTCGACGGTTGGCTCTTGCCCGGTGCGCTCGGTTTCCAGGAAGAACTCGTCTTCGTAGATTGTCCAGTCGCCGCCCCGCTCATCGGTGAAGATTGCCACCCATATCTCAGTCCGATCCTGGATGGCAAAGGCCCAGCCGTTTTCGAATTCCTGCTCGGCAATCCAGGTCTCGGTCAGCGCAGGTGTCGGGAAAGCGGGGTGCAGCGTGGGCGTCGGCGTGCCGGTGGCGGTGGGCTGCCTGTCTGAGTCTGACCCTGCGGCTACGGCTGTCTGTGTCCCGGGCGTGGCCGTCACGAGGCCCACGGACGAGTCAGTGTCCTCGTCATTGGCGCCGCCGAACAGCGAGCAGGCCACGATGATAATGGGCAGGGTCAACAGTATGAGCAATACCTGAGTCTGTCGTCTCACGAGTCGCCTCAATCGTTGTCGTCATGCGTTTCGGGACAGGATTCTAACACGCTCTATGCGCTGTCTGCCAACCAATAGGCTTGCCGGTCGCGTCTTCTGAGACTAACGACCGCGCGTCCCTGGCGACAGGCCGGGCAGCCGCCGATTCCCCTACGACTGTGCTATGTGGCTCGAATGTCTGTGACTGTGTTGACGTGCTATAATCTCGCCATAACCTTGTCGAGCCACCCACTGCGCGGTTGGGCTGGAGATTAAACTGCATGGCGGAATTCAAATTAGGCGAAAAATCCACGCAACTCTATGTCTTCCAGCCCGACAGTCTGGTGTCGGAGCACCTGATTGACATGATGATTGCAGGCAACCTCCAAGGCCAACTCTTGCAAATCGTCATAACCGATATGGACACCAAGCAACAGCAGATGGTGCTGGTGGCCTGGGAAGGGGCCAGCCTGGGGGACATGACGTACAGACTTTACTCTGCCTTGGGTGAAGACGACCAGAACCTGGGTGTCATGGAGACCTTCTTCTGGCTTTTCTGGCAGGGGTGGGCTGGCGTGCTTGACCCCAAATTGGTCGAGGAGTTGCCCAACGCCGACGAGGAACTCATCGAGGTGGTCAAGAAGGGAGATCCGCTGCGCGGCGATCACCTCCGCAAATTCAAGAGCACTATTGTATGGGCTTTTGCCAGTGCGGTCACCGATTGGGGCGATCTTGATGCCTGGAAAACCGGTGAGTTGTCGCCCGGCCATCTCCAACTTCGTAATACCATGAGTGCCTTCATCGAACAACGTATGGTCGCTTTGCATGGTGTCGAGTACGAGACGCTTTAGCCCTCGGTGTCTCTACCTCAATTCTGCCTGGAGAGAGGAATCCCAAGATGGAAGGAGCTTCCGGCGCAACCCACGACAACCCGAACATCTTTCGGCCTGAGCCCGATGTGGTCATGTATTTGCAGGAGAAAATCTACCGGCGACAAGCCGACCTTCACATCAAGGTTGAACTAACCGACGTTCGTGACGGGCAGGTCCTGACGGCGTTCCTCCGGTGGGCAGACGGTGATCTGGTAACCCTCGTCCAGCACCTTCAGAGGGCGCTCAACATTGACGGCTCGATGGACCGTTACGAACCCTACTTCTGGCTCTACTGGCGAGGATGGGCGGGGTGCCTCGACGGGGAGGGGCTGTATGGCTTGCCCAGCATCACGACTGCACTGCTGGACAAGATCGTCCAGGGCGTGCCCCTGCGCGGTGACGATCTCCGCAGGCTCATGATAGCGCTCGAATGGGCCGGTGCAGACGCCGCCGGAGAGTGGGGGGCTACTGATACGTGGGAAGACGACACGATCTCGCCAGGCCATTTGGGCTTGCGCAGGAAGGTCAGCAACTACATTGAGCAGCGTATGGTCGAATTGCACGGCCCTGGCTACGCCGACGCACCCATAGTACGATGAGTAGTCTGCTTCAAACCTCGTGGCCGGGGGTCGTCGCCCGGTACCGTCCCCTTCTGGACATTGCCCCCAACGCCCAGACCGTCACGCTGCTGGAGGGCAACACGCCGTTGGTGCCCGCGCCCCGGCTGGCGGATGCGCTGGGCGGCGGCTTTGAACTGTATCTCAAGTACGAGGGGCTGAATCCCAGCGGCTCGTTCAAGGACCGGGGGATGACCGCTGCCGTCACACAGGCCGTCCACGAAGGGGCCAGGGCGATTATCTGCGCCAGCACGGGCAATACCTCCGCCTCTGCGGCGGCGTATGCTGCCAGGGCCGGGCTGCGTTGTGTGGTCCTGGTGCCCAAAGGCAATATCGCACTCGGCAAGCTGGCGGCGGCGCTGGCCTACGGCGCCGAAGTGCTCGCCATCGAGGGGGACTTCGACGACGGGCTGCGGCTGGTGCGCCAGGCCGCCGAGAGCCTGCCGATCACGCTGGTGAACTCGATCAATCCGTACCGGCTGGAGGGGCAGAAAACTGCCGCGTTTGAGATCGTGGACGTGTTGGGCGACGCACCTGATTGGCTTTGCCTGCCGGTGGGCAACGCAGGCAACATCACCGCCTATTGGATGGGTTTCACGCAGTTTCACGAAGCGGGTTACGCGCAGAGCTTGCCCCGGTTGCTTGGCGCGCAGGCGGCGGGTGCGGCCCCGTTGGTGCACGGCCAACTCGTCGAGCATCCGGAGACCGTCGCCACCGCCATTCGTATCGGTAACCCGGCTCGCTGGCATCAGGCGCTGGCCGCGCTCGACGAGTCGGACGGCACGGTGGTCGCCGTCGAGGACGATGCCATCCTGGCCGCCTGGAAAGACCTTGCCACCCTGGAGGGTATGTTCGTGGAGCCTGCCTCGGCAGCCGGGCTGGCCGGACTCAAATCGCAGTTGTCCGCCGGGCTTGACCTGCGCGGCAAGCGTGTGGTCTGCATCCTGACCGGCCACGGGCTGAAAGACCCCGATATCGTCTTGCAAGCCATGCCCCAGCCCGTTACACTTGAGAACGACTTTGAAGCGCTCCGGCGCTACCTCTCGCAAACGGACAAGGCTACGTAGAGCCGTCAACCGGCACCAGGAAAAGATTGGGTCCATGAGAACAGTACGCGTTACGGTACCGGCTACCAGCGCGAACCTCGGACCGGGGTTCGATAGCCTGGGGTTGGCGCTTGGATTGCACAACACTGTCGAACTGAGCGAGATCGACGCGGGGTTGGCCTTTCACTTTAGAGGTGAAGGGGCGGACAGCCTGCCCCGCGACGCCGGAAACCTGGTCGTCAGGGCAGCCAGGGAGGTTTTTCGGGTGGCAGGGCGCACGCCCAGCGGTCTGCGTGTCGGCCTCAACAGTGCCATTCCACTCGCCAGCGGGCTGGGCAGCAGCGCAGCCGCTTTGCTGGGAGGGATCGTCGCAGCCAATGCTCTGATCGACCATCCACTTTCTGGAGAGGAACTGCTGGAACTCGCCATCGACCTGGAGGGCCATCCCGACAACGTTACCGCCGCTTTCCTGGGCGGGCTGGTCATCAGCAGCTATGAGGGGGGACACCTGGTCTACAAGACGGTCACGGTCCAGCCTTTGCAGGCTGTCGTGGTGCTGCCAGACGTGACGCTGTCCACGGGGGCCGCGCGCGATGCCCTGCCTGAAGAGGTGCCGTTGAAGGATGCCGCTCTGAACGTGGGCCGGGCGGCGTTAGTCGTACAGGCGCTCGTCGAGGGCGACTACAAGCTGCTGGGCGAGGCGATGCGCGACAGGCTGCACGAACCGTATCGCCAGAAGTTGATTCCGGGCTATGACGAGGCCATCAAAGCAGCGCGGAGTAAGGGCGCAGCGGCGGTGGCGATCAGTGGGGCCGGTCCGTCGCTGTTGGCTCTGGCTGAGGATGAGCACGAGTGGATTGCCAGGGCGATGGCCGAGGCATTCGAAAAAGCTACCGGCAAAACCGCCCGCACCTGGATTCTGCCGATTGACACGCAGGGGGTCGCTCTCACCGAGATGGCGACGGAGATGCCCCTCACCAGACCAAGAAAGAAGGCCCCCGCGCCTGAGCCGGAGAAGCCAGCGCCCGCCGAACCGAAGAAAGAAGAAGCGCCTGCGCCCGAAGCCAAGGCGGCGCCAGCCAGCCCCGTGATACCCGCTTCTGGCAAGCCGTTGAGCCTCGGCGAGGCGGCTGAATTGGTGCGCCAGCGGGCAGCCGCCGAAAGGGACGCGGCCAAACCGGCCTCGGAGAAGCCCGAATCTGTCCAACCTGACGACGCGTAGAGGCAGTTGCTTTCCAAAATGAGAACGCACGGCCCCGGACCTGCCGGGGTCGTCTTGTTATTGAGATGGATTGCTAAAAGATGAGGGATGAGATGCAAGGCAAAACAGTCTTTGTGACCGGAGCGATGGGATTCATCGGCGGGGCGTTGTGCAAGCGCCTGCTGGCCGATGGCGTGCGCGTGCGCGGGCTGGCGCGTAATCCCGAAAAAGGACGGGTGTTGGCGGCTACCGGCGTCGAGGTGGTGGACGGCGACCTGACCGACCACGCCCGGATGGCCGAGGTCGTCCAGGGTGCCGACTTCGTGATGCACCTCGGCGCGCACCTCAGAGGGGACGCCGTTCAGGTTTTTCGCGCGGTCAACGTGGATGCCACGCGGGCGCTGGCCGAAGCCAGCGCGAAGGCCGGGGTGGAGCGTTTTATCTTTACCAGCAGTATCGCCGTGTTCGGCTCCGTCGGCGATGCCGTGGTGGACGAGTCGAAGCCCTTGCGCGAGTATGGCGACCCCTACGGCGACAGCAAGATCGGCGCGGAGCGCGCGCTGCGGGAGGTCGCGGAGGCTTCCGGCCTCACTTACGTCATTCCACGCCCCGGCATGGTCTACGGGCCGCGTTCGCCTGGCTGGACGCTGCGCGTGCTCAGGATCGTGCGCTCCAATCAGGCGCCCCTGATCGAAGGTGGCCGGGGCACCATCTTCCCGATCTACATCGACAACTTGCTGGATGGCCTGCTGTTGTGTGCCACGCATCCCGCCGCGCCCAGCCAGGTCTTCAACTTCGTGGACGATGGCCCGGTCACCTGGGCCGAATTCCTGGGCTATTACCAGACCATGTTGGGCAAGGAGCGGTTGCGTGGCCTCCGTGGCCCGCGTTGGATGGCCCAACTGGCGGCGACCGTTCTCGATCCCTTCGTCAGCGGGTACAACCTCCGCTACCTCGTCAACGTTCTCGCCGGGACCGGGGTGATTAGCAACCGAAAGGCCAAAGACTCGCTTGGCTGGCGGCCAGGTATCTCGCTGGCCGAGGGGATACGCCGTACGGAAGCCTGGCTGCGCCAGGAAGGACATCTCTAACACGTCGTGTCGGTTGTCAGCCTGGTTCTCATCGGGGCCGGGGTCCTCCTCGCCGGTCTGTTTCTCTACTGGCAGCTCATCATTGCCGAAGGGGTCTACCTGGGCAGCGGCGTGGTGACGCTGCTGTACGACATCGCCGCTACACGCTACGACGGCATCAAGCAGTTCGACGAACTCAACGAAGCCGCTTTCCTGGGCTACCCGCTAACCCATGCCCTGAGTGCCACACCCGCTCCCCATGTGCTGGACGTGGGGACCGGCACTGCTCGCCTGCCGTTGGCGCTGTTCGAGCAGCCGACGTTTAACGGGCGGGTCGTAGCCCTCGACGCCTCGCGGCGGATGCTGAGAATCGCCGCCAAAAAGGTCGCGCCCTTCGCGCACCGCATCGACTTGCTGTGGATGGATGCCGCCCGCCTGCCCTTTCCCGACGGCACTTTCGACGCGGTGACCTGCCTGGAGGTGTTGGAATTCACGCCCAACCCGGCAGGCCAACTGGCCGAATTGGTTCGCGTGCTGCGCCCCGGTGGCGTGCTTCTCACCACCCGCCGCCGGGGGTTTGACGCGCGAGTGATGCCCGGCAAAACACATCCCCGGGAAGCGTTCATCGCCTTGCTGACCTCGTTGGGGCTGCGCGGCGTGCAGGTCAATCCCTGGCAGATGGATTACGATCTGGTGTGGGCGCTGCGCCCTGGCGGCCCGCGACCGGCGATGGGCGGCGTGCGCCCGTTGGTTGAGGTTCTGCGCTGCCCGGCTTGCCAACGCGTGGCTTTGCAACCGGAGGGCACAGCCTTTGCCTGCGGCCATTGCAGCGCGCGCTTTCAGAGGCGGGCGGGTGTGGTAGAATTGCGGCGGCGCAGTGGCTGAGGAAATGCAATGATGAATGCTGAGGAGCATAACGCCTTCGCCGTACAGGTGCTCAAAGCGGACACCATCCTGAATGTCATTCTTGGCGTGGCCTTCGTCGCCATCCCCGGCCCTATCGAGTCCGTGTTGGGCGATGGGCCGCTCATCCCCTTCATCGTGTGGCGAGTCATCGGCGTCATCTTTGTGCTGTACGCCGCCTGGGAGGCTTACGTCACCCGCCGCCCGCCGCTCGGCGTCGCCAGTCTGGCCTTTGCCAGCATCATGGCGCTGGTGCCGGTGGTGCTGCTGACCGCCGCCTTGCTGTTTCTCCCCGTGCCGCTCAATACCGTTGGGCGTGTCATCCTCTGGTTTGGCGACGGGCTGATGCTGGTGTTGGGCAGCTACTACGCACTGGTCATCTGGCGCATGCGTCGCGAGGGGTTCGCGGGGGCAGCCAGCTAAATGCAGCCCGCCAATTCATCGTCGAAGTCACCTCGCAACGAGTTCTGGGCCGGTGTGCGGGCCATGCTGCCCCTGATGCTGGGTGTGATCCCGTTCGGGCTGATCTTTGGGGCGCTGGCGCTGGCGTCGGGCGTCCCGCCCCTGGAAGTGCAGGGGTTGTCGCTGTTCGTCTTCGCGGGCAGCGCCCAGTTCATCGCCGCCGGTCTGATCGGGGACGGCGCGGCCCCGGTGGTCATCGTTCTCACCATTTTCGTGGTCAATTTGCGCCACGCGCTCTACAGCGCCACCATCGCCCCCCACGTGCGGCGCTTGTCCGCTCGCTGGAAGGTATCCCTCAGTTGGCTGCTGACCGACGAGGCGTTCGCCATGGCCTCGGTGCGCTACCGCGACGGCGACACCGCGCAGGCCCACTGGTTTACCCTCGGCACCGGCCTGACGCTGTGGGCCTTCTGGCAGTCCAGCACCGCGCTGGGCATCGCGGTAGGCGCTGTCGTGCCGGAAGGGCTGGCGCTCGATTTCGCCTTGCCGCTGACCTTCATTGCCTTGCTGATTCCACTCGTCACCAACCGGCCCACGCTCGTCGCGGCGCTGTCGGCAGGCGTGCTGGCCGTCGCTCTGGCCGGGTTGCCGTACAAAATTGGCCTGCTGCTGGCCGTCATGCTGGGCGTGGGGGTCGGGTTGGGCCTCGAGTCGTTTTGGGGGGGAGAAACTCCAGAGGAGGGCCAATCATGAGCCGGGCGGCGCTGTGGGGCATCATCCTGGGTGGCATGGTCCTGACCTACCTGACCCGCCTGTCGTTCATCGCGCTCGTGCCCCAGGAGCGCCTGCCAGGGTGGTTCAAACGCGGCCTGGTCTACGTGCCGCCCGCCGTGCTGGCCGCCATTACCCTGCCCGAACTGGTACGGCCGGGGGACTCGCTTGACCTCTCGTTAGGCAATTACCGGCTCATCGCCGGGTTGCTGGCCGGGTTGGTCGCCTGGCGCATGAAGAACACCTGGCTGACCATTCTGGCGGGGCTGGTCGTGTTCTGGGGCCTGGCGGCGATTCAATCGTAGCGCCGGGCCAGTATCACCGAGTAGATCAGCAGGCCGAGGCCCAGCAAGCCGAGGATCATGTTGATGCCCCCCGGCAGCGTCCCGGTCACGTTGGTGAACGCCGCGAAGGCGATCAGACCGGCCCCGGCCACCAAAGCCCGCCTCGCCGTCCGGCGCCGCGCCTCGATGCGGGCCTGACGGGCCCTCCCGCTTCTACGTTTTGCCATGTTCTCCCTCAGAAAGAGTTTTACCTATTCGGTGCAGCCACCGGTAGAGTTTCGCCCCAACCCGCTCCCATTGCAAGCAGCCTCGAACGTGTTGATCCGGCCAGCGCGGTTGAAGCGCCCTGCCACGCATGATACAATAGCCCGATTCGTGCAAGGAGACACAAGTGACGCGTATCATTCCTGACGAGCTGTCCCAATTGTTGGGGCAGGGGGTTCAAGCTGCGCAGCAGGCGGGCGACCTGCCCGGTGACCTGCCCGTGGAGGCGCTGAAGGTCGAGCGGGCCAAGCCGGAGTTCGGCGACTACGCCAGCCCCGCCGCCTTGCAGTTGGCGAAGCCTGCCAAAATGGCCCCGCTCAAGATTGCCGAGGCCATCGCTGCTCACTTGCCTGCCAACGACCTCGTCGCCGAGGTGACGGTCTCGCCGCCCGGCTTCGTCAACTTCAGGCTCTCGCCTGCCTGGCTGGCCGCCCAGGTGGACCGCATTCTGGATGAGGGGACCGCCTTCGCCGACCTGAATTTCGCGCAGGGCAAGCGCGCCCAGGTGGAGTGTGTCAGCGCCAACCCCACCGGCCCGATCACCGTAGGGCGCACGCGCGGCGGCGTGATCGGCAGCACGCTCGCCAACCTGTTGCGGGCCGTCGGTTACGACGTCGAGATGGAATACTACTTCAACAACGCCGGGCGGCAGATGGACATCCTCGGCCAGAGCCTCCGCGCCCGCTACCTGGAGTTGCTTGGCCTACCGTTCACTTTCCCAGAGGATGGTTACCAGGGCGACTACCTGCGCGACATCGCCGCGCGGCTGGTTGAGGAGCAGGGCGATACGCTGGCCGAAACCGAGGACGTTGCGGTCTTCAAGGACTTTGCCGAGGCGGTGGTCTTCGAGAGCATCCGGGCTTCGCTCGACAGGGTGAACATTCACTTCGACACTTACTTCAACGAGGACTCACTCTACCAGAGCGGCGAGGTCTGGGACGTGTTGGCTAGGCTGGAAGACATCGGCGTGGTGTACGAGGCTGACGGCGCGAGGTGGCTCAAGACCACCGAATTGCGCGGCCTGGAGGAAGACAAGGTCATCGTCAAATCGTCGGGCGAACCGACCTACCGCCTGCCGGACATCGCCTACCACATGGACAAAATTGATCGCGGCTTCGACCAACTGGTCAACATCCTCGGCACCGACCACATCGAAGAGTATCCTGACGTGGCGGAGGGTGTGCGGGCGCTTGGCTATGACGCGGACAGGATTCACGTCGTCATTCACCAGTTCGTCACCCTCAAAGAGGGCGGCGAGGTCAAGCGCATGAGCACGCGCAAAGGGGAGTTCGTCACGCTGGACGAGTTGGTAGACGATGTTGGTCCAGACGTGGTGCGCTACTTCATCCTGGCCCGCAGCCCCGATGCCCACATGGATTTCGATTTGGACCTGGCTCGCCAGCAGTCCAATGAAAACCCGGTCTACTACATCCAGAACGCGCACGTCCGCTGCGCCGGAATCGCCCGGCAGGCTACCGAGCGCGGTATCTCGATGGAGGGTGGCGACGTTTCCCTGCTGACCGGCGAGCGCGAACTGGCCCTCATCCGCAAGATGCTGGAGCTGCCCGAAGTCGTCCAGACCTGTGTCGAGCGCTTCGAACCGCATCACATCGCCTTTTACGCGCACGACTTCGCGCGCCTGTTCCACCCCACCTACGACGAGTTGCGCGCCCTGTCCTCCGACGTCAGCCCCGTCTCGCCGGAGGTGTCGCAGGCGCGGCTGAAGTTGTACGCCACCGTCAAGATCGCCTTTGCTCGCTGCCTGGAACTGATGGGCATGAGCGCGCCCGAAACGATGTAGACCACAAGGAGCCAGCATCCCGATGGGCCTCAAACCCGACCACTGGATCAAGAAAATGGCGCTCGAACGCGGCATGATCGAGCCGTTTGAGGAGGCGCAAAAACGCGACGGCGTGATCTCCTACGGCGTCTCGTCCTACGGCTACGACATCCGCGTGGCCGACCACTTCAAGATATTCACCAACATCCACTCGCGGATCGTGGACCCCAAGAACTTTGACCCGGAATCCATGGTCGATTTCAAGGGCGGCGTGTGCACCATCCCGCCCAACTCGTTCGTGCTGGCGCATTCGGTGGAAACCATCCGCATGCCGCGCGAGGTGACCGGTCTGGTGTTGTGCAAGAGCACCTACATCCGCGCCGGGGTGCTGATCCCCACGACGGTGCTTGAGGCCGGTTGGGAGGGCGTCATCACGCTCGAAATTGGCAACGTCACGCCTTTACCCGCCAAAATCTATGCGAACGAGGGTATCGCCCAGGTCCTGTTCTTCGAGGGCGACGAACCACCCGACGTCAGCTATGCTGACCGCAAGGGCAAATACCAGGACCAGAAAGGCGTGGTCCTGCCGCGTATCTAGCTGAATAGACTGGAGCCGGAAATGCGCAGGCGCGTCGGGGACATGTGGCAGGTCTACGGGCATGGCCTGTTCTTGATTACCACCAACAGCTACCTCCGCAAGGACGGCGCGCTGGTGATGGGCAGAGGTATCGCCAGCCAGGCGCTCGACAGATGGCCCGACGTCCAATTCGAGTATGGACGCCGCGTCCGTGACGCCTGTGGCCATCTGGGTGTCTACGGCCTGCTGGTCAACGAGGATGAGGATTTCGGCCTGTTCCAGGTCAAGAAGCACTTCAGAGCATCCGCCTCGCCGGACATCATCGCAACCAGTGCCAAGATGCTGGGGGCGTGGTGTGCTGCCCATCCAGGCGTCGAGGTGAACCTCAACTATCCCGGCATCGGCTGGGGACGGCTGTCTGAGGAGGTGGTTGAGCCGATCATCAGGACGCTGCCGGACACGGTGACGATCTGGACGCTATCGGAGTGAAGCTGTCTCACTATATGACTGGCTTTCCGCTGTGGCCTCGGCTATAATCGCGACAGTGGGGCAGGGCGGTTAGCTCAGTTGGTTAGAGCGCTTCTCTTACAAAGAAGAGGTCACAAGTTCGAGTCTTGTACCGCCCACACAATCATAAGAACCCCGGTCTGCCGGGATGCTCGCTTCGATTCAGGTGGGGTAGTGAGCATCTCGGCTTCTCATTGGCGCGCCTGGCATTGGTGGTGATGCTGAAAAAACTACGTTTGTTGTCGCCTTCCGCGCCGCGTGCTACACTCATCGAAACGACGCTGCAGATAGGCTCACGCCTCCAAGCTATGCTCCCAGGAGTATCCTCTTAGACATGAACGACTTTCTTTTTCGCGGCGATCTGGCCGACGTGGATCCAGCCGTCGCTCAACTGATCGAATACGAGACCGAACGGCAGGCGCGCAAGCTGATTCTGATTGCCTCAGAAAGCAGCGCGCCGTTGGCCGTGCGCCAGGCCCTGGGCTCGGTCTTTCAAAACATTTATGCCGAAGGCTACCCCTCCGACCACTCCCGCGTGCAAACGGAAGCTGAAATCCTCGACTATGGGACCGAGTTGGGGCGCTATCGCCGTCTGGCCGACAATCGCTACTATAAAGGTGTCGACTATGCCGACGTGACCGAAGCTCTGGCCCGGCGGCGCTGCCAAGAGCTTTTCGCTGGCAACGGACTTGTACCTGAAAACTTGATGGTCAACGTGCAGCCGCTCTCCGGCGCGCCTGCCAACAACGCCGTCTACAGCGCGCTGGTGGAGCCGGGGCAGACCGTCATGGGCATGGACCTGCTCCATGGCGGGCACCTGACGCACGGCAGCAAGGTCAACCGCTCCGGCAGGCTGCACAACATCGTCTCCTATGGCATCGACGCCGAGACGGAGTTGCTCAACTACGACGACATCGCCGCGCTGGCTGAGAAGCACCGTCCCAAGATGATCATCGCGGGCTTCACCAGCTATCCCTACGCCCCGGACTGGGCTGCCTTCCGCGAGATTGCCGACTCGGTGGGGGCTTTTTTGCTGGCGGACATCGCGCACGTCGCCGGGATGGTGACGGCGGGTGTCTATCCTAATCCGGTGGGCATTGCCGACGTGGTGAGCTTCACGACGCACAAAACGCTGATGGGGCCGCGCGGTGCGGTGCTCGTCACCCACCGGCCAGAGATTGCCAGGAAGCTGGACCGGGCGGTCTTCCCCGGCGAGCAGGGCGGACCGCATATGCACGCGATCATCGCGCTGGCGGTGGCGCTGGGCGTCGCCAAGACCGACCGGTTCCGCGAGTTGCAGCGCCAGATTGTCGCCAATGCGGCCCACATGGCTGAAAGGCTGGCCGCAAATGGCCTGCGCATTCCCTACGGTGGCACCAACACACATATGCTGCTGGTGGACTGCAAGAGCGTCGCCGCCGAGGGGGGCACCCCCCTCGGCGGCGACGTGGCCGCGCGCATCCTAGACGTGGTTGGGATCGTGTGCAATCGCAACACCATTCCGGGCGACACCAGCGCGCTGCACCCCACCGGCCTTCGCCTGGGCACGCCCTGGGTCACGCAGCGCGGCTTCCGCGAACCCGAGATTGAGCGGCTGGCCGATGTGATCTCCGACGTACTGATGGCCTGCAAGCCCTACGTGTTTTCGAGCAACGGGCGCGAGGAGTTGAGTGCCAAAGTGGGGTGGGAAGCGCTGCGGCGCGCTCGCCGGGCTGTCGCCGAACTGACCGGCGAGGCCGGTATGGACGTCGACTACGGGACCGCCGGATATCCCCACTACTATCCGCTGCCCGAATTAGCCGACGAGGGCTGGGCTTCCATCGAGGTGAGCGGGGCACAGGCGCGAGACTTCGTCGCTTTCGCGGCTACCGGCGACCCCGAAACACTGGAGCCGGGTGGCCGCCAGCAGACTCAGGTATCTGGAGCAAACGGTGGCGTGCTGGCCTCCGGTTGGCTGGAGCGCCCCGGCGATAGCACCGAACGCTACCGGCTGCACCTCGACGGCAACGGCGGCAGCGCCCTGGAGTGGCTGCGTGACCTGTCCGACGGATACGTTGCCACCGCCGACGGCTCTCACGATACGGCCCCTGGCCCCGTCGTGGTGAACGTTGCCGACACACCTGGCTGGGTGACGGCTGAAACCGGGGAATGAACCCGGGACAGATTTCTCACTTCCCGTTAAGGTAAGAAGCCCTAAAGTCGGGTAGACTATAGGCATAATAAAGGGTCGGCGGGCCAGTTCCGGCGACCTCGCACATCATTACAGCGCAACTCCGTGACAATCGGTCAAGTTTTATTGTTAAAGATCCGGAAGGGCGCGGCGTAATCCACGGAGAACGGCTATGAGCAAGAATACCCCCAACCGCAAGGAACTGTTCAACCGGCGAGGACGTGCGCCGCGGGCGCGACAGCCGCAGCAAGAGAAAACGTACGTCCAACGGCGCAGTAACCGTGTCCGCCGCACCTGGCGCAAGACGCGCATTCTTATCCCCATTGGTATTGTCGTTTTCTGGATCTACATGATATGGACCAATCCCATCGTCGCCAACGTGTCGCTGACGGTGTTGGGGTTTATGGGGCGACTTGTTTTTGTCGTCATGTTCATCATCATACAGTTCGTCGCCATGTTCTGGTTCCTGGGGCGGTCCCGCTCTTATGATATTTATCCTGATAGAACGACCAAGGGCCTGACTTACGACGACTACCCCGGCCAGCCTGAGTTGCTCGAACGCGCCAAGCAAATCGTTGGGTTGCTCCAGGGCGTGCGTAAATTTGAGGCGATGGGTGGCGAGCCTCTGAGCGGCCTGCTGCTCGAAGGCCCGCCCGGCACCGGCAAGACCCGTCTGGCGCAGGTGATGAGCACCGAGGCAGGCGTGCCCTTCTTCTACATCGATGGCTCCTCCATGATGTCGATGTTCATGGGCATGGGGGCCTTCAAAGTGATGCGCTTCTACGGGAAGGCGCGCAAGGCCGCCAAGGAATATGGTGCCGCGATCATTTTTATTGACGAGATTGACAGCATCGGCGGGTCGCGCGGTATGGTCAGTGGCAGCCCTGGGGTTGGCGAGCAGCCTGACCGGGGCATCTTTGGAATAATGGTGGGTGGTATGGCCGGCGGCGGCGGGATGGGACTCTTGTCCACGCTGTTGGTCGAGATGGACGGTTTCAAGCTGGAGCACGGCGCGCGCGCCAAGCGCCGCGAGTTCTTCTGGAAACTGGGCCACCTGCACCTGATCATCCTGGGACGCCCGGTGCCACCCACGCCCAACCCAGCCAAGGCTGTCTTGACCGTCGGCGCGACCAATCGGGTCGCGGTGCTGGACCCGGCGCTTCTGCGCCCAGGCCGCTTCGACAAGCGCATTCGCGTCGACCGCCCGACAGCCGAGGGTCGCAAGGCCATCATCCAGTACTATCTCGACCAGATGGCTCACGACGACACGATTGACCCGGACCGGTTGACCCGCGACATGATTATGATGACCCCCGCTGCTATCAACCACGTCCTCAACGACGCGCTCCGTGTCGCGCTCTTCGACGGACGCGAGAAGATGTCCTACGAGGATATCTTACAGTCGACTGCCGAGCATTTGGTGGGTCTGCGCCAACCGATGCCACAACGCCTTGAAGAAGACCGGGTGAAAACAGCCTATCACGAAGCCGGGCACGCCGTCGTTGAGCATGCGCTCCGTCGTCACAAGTCGCGCATCATGCGGCTGACCATCGTGCGCTACGGCAGCGCCCAGGGGCACATGTCTCCCCGGCCCATCCACGATCGCCCCGAGACCTCTGTCAGCAAGACAGACTTGGAGACCAGCATCTGCATTTCGTTCGCCGGACGCGCTGCCGAAGAGGTGTTCCTGGGGGACATCACGCTCGGTGCAGGCGGCGATTTGCGGAGCGTCATGGGCACGTTGCTTCGGATGGCCGACTCTTCCATGTTGGACGACTATTACATCGGCTTCCTGAATAACAACAAGCTTGAGGAAGCGCCCGAATCCGTGAAGCAGAAGTTCGACGAGTTGTACCAGCGCACCGTCGATCTGATCGAGAGATACCGCGACGTGACAGAAGCGCTGACCGCCGCGCTGCTCGAGAAAGAGGAACTGACCGGCGACGAGGTTGAAGAAATCCTCGAGCAGTTCGAGTGGGACCCGGTGCCTGACCCCCCGATGATGAATGGCCGCCAGTACGGCCAGCACTATATCGAGCGGGTGCTTAACGCTCAGAATGGCAACAAAGAAGAGGTTGAGTTCGCGCCCGACGGCCAAGACCTCGAAGGAGCCTTCGAACCCACCGACGAGCCATCTGGCGACTGACTGGCAAGCATCCATAGCCATTCAAACACGAACGCCCTGGATTTTCCAGGGCGTTTTTCTGTTTCCGGGGCAGGGGAACAGTCTATTTCCACGACCAGAAAGCCAGGGTGCCCTCGGCGATGCCGCGCGGCTCCAGCGAACCACTGGCGTGCATCACGACGATGACAGGACGCCCCTGGTCGTCAAACATGGCGATGACGAGATTTTGACTGTCTGGCGACCAGATGGTCGTCGAGTGTTGGTATTGGTCGAAGAAGCGTAACATGTCCAGAAATCCCGGCGGCGGCAGGAATTGAAGCAGTTCGCGGGATTCGCCGCCGCGCGCCGGGGTGATGTTCAGACCCAGGATCAAGGCTCGTTCCCCGGTCTCTTCCACTTCCACCACGCGTTGTGTGAAGTAAGCCAGGCGATTGCTGTTGGGCGACCAGAAGAAGGCGACCGCGTCCTGGTCTTCACGCAGCGTCGTCGTCTCGTTGCGCTGCAGGTCATACAAATGCAATGAGCCGGAGATACCACCGCTGCCACCGGCAGCAGGTGAATCTTCCGAGGTGATGTAGGTCACGTAGCGGCCATCGGGGGACCAGCCAAAAGCCACCCTGCCCGCGTACTCGGTTATCACGCGGGCCTCCTGGCCCTGCGCATTCGTCACCACCAGTTGGTCCTGGTCGCCGCCGCCTGTGGTGGCAAACAGCATCAGGTTGCCGTCGGGCGACCACGCCGGGGCCTGAAAAACCGCGGGCGAATATGGAAGCTGCTCCGGCCTGGCCTCAGCCGTCGTCAGTTCGAGGGTACTCAACGCGCCGCCCGACGGCGCCGTATCCAGGTGCACCAGCACCGACTCGCCGTCCGGTGCCCAGGAATGGTATATCGGTGCGCCCCTGGCGCTGTCGAGCACAAACGGGCTGCCGGACCCATCGGACGCTACCGCCTGTAGATCGAACGCTGTCAGATCGTTCACGTCCGCCGACAGGAAGCTGACGTAGCGGCCATCGGGGGACCAATAGAGGTAGTAGGTGGTGCTTTTGTCGCTGTTGTAGGCTTCGGTGAGGATTCCACCCTCACGGGACACGGTGTACAGCACCACGTTGCTGGGGTTGAACGTCCCCTCTTCTATCGAGCCGCTCTCGCCGACAAATGCGATCTGCTCGCCGTCAGGCGACCACGTCGGCGCGCGATAGACGTGATAGAACTGGTCCGTCAGCAGGGCGTCGGCGGTGATCGCCGTCCGGTTGACGCCGCCCTGATCGGTGACGTAAATGTTGCCATCGTTGCCCATATAGACGATGCGGCCCGACTTGCGCTCCAGCATGGCCGCGATAGGTTGCTGCTGTATGCGGTTGTCAGACGTTTGGGGGAGACCTCCGCCCGCGCAGCTCGCCAATCCCAGTGCCAGACCCCCCAGCAAAAAACCGATTACCGTCCACCGCTTATTTCCCATGTACCGTCCTTTTCCAATAGTGTCGCTCCCCCCTTGCCCACTTAATCGGCTGTTTCACGCCCATCACGCGTGCGGAAATGTGCGTCACTTCCTTCGGCTCAATTAGTATCGTGCCTCTACCATCAGACAAATCCCGTCGCTCTGCGGGCTTTGCCAGGCCCAGCGGTCCAGCAGTTCCAGCAGCCCGTCCTCGCGCTGTCTGATCTCGACCGTCGCGCGCCCGGTGAAGCGCCGCCCGTCGGTCAGCGTCTGCGTGTAGCGGTGGTGGAGTTCGTCGCCGATGATGCGCCCTTTTAAGGTGCCTTTCGCCACACGTCCGCCGCTATAAGTCGCGCTGATCTCGCCGTCCGCCTGCTTGAAATGAAACGTGCTGCCAGGCGGCAATTGAGCGTCGTCGCCGTCGTTCTTCTCGACGATGAAGACCTTGCCATCCATGTTTACTTCCGTGTCCATCGGCGTTATCCCACAGTATCCCACAGATACTGTGGATTATAGCAGATTTTTCGGAAGAATGAAGTCGCAACAGGTAACTTCGGGACGCTATTGTTGCATACCGGGTCTGAAACAAGCGTCCGCTGCGAAGTCATTCGGGGTCATCGGGCCGCTTTCACCGCGCGCACGCGGATTACCTCGGGCTGCCAGATCAGCTTGCTCTCGTCGGTGAGATGTGGCTCCAGGCGGTCATGAAGCTCACTGAACAACAGGTCACGCCATTCTGGCGGCATGGCCTCCAGTTCTTCGTGACGGCTGGCCCAGGCCAACTCGAAGCTCAGGAAAGCATCAATGCTTTCGAAGTGGATGGACGGTGTCTCCTGGTGGAGAGCCAGCTCTCGGAAGCCCGCCGCTTCGATTGCGCGAGTTAAGTCCTCAATCCCGTCTATCGACTCATCCCAGGCGTCGGGCGTGGATATGACTTCGCGGAGCGCTGCCAGGGGTGGGGGCGGGTCTTCCACGGCGTACTCGACGACTGCGTCGTAAGCGATGTCGCTGGGCGCGTCATTGGCTCCCCATTCTTGGATCACCAGCCTGCCGCCCGGCACCAGCACGCGGGCCGCCTCTGAGAACGAGTGCGAGGGGTCGGTGTGGTTGAAGCTGAAGGCGGCCAACACCACGTCGAACGTCCCGGCGGCAAAGCTGAGGGTGTGCATGTCGCCCTGCACGAAGTCGACGTTCCCCAGCCCTAGACTGGCCGAATTGGCGCGGGCCTGCTCCAGCAGACGCCTCGAAAGGTCTAGGCCGACCACGCGCGCGGCGTGCCGCGCGGCGGCGATGGCCGCCAAGCCGCTGCCAGTGCCCAGGTCGAGGGCATGCTCGTCCGGACGGAGCGCGGCGAACGACACCAGACCCTCGGCCAGCGGTTTGAAAGCCGGATCGATGCGCTCCACGTAGCGTGGGGCTGTGCTGTCGAAGATGAGGCGCAGGTGTCGCCTGAGAGTTCCTTCGTCCATAGGTGGTGGTGCCTCTGGCAGACGTACATTTTAGTATAAACCGGGTGTCCCCACTGACAAGTGCAGGGCGCCTGCCATCAAAAAAGGCGAGCGATCACTCGCCCGCCTGTCAAAATCCTCAGCCGGTCAGCTAGTGGACGGGGACTTCTTTACCTTCCTTCTCCAGGTGCTGCCGGATCATCAGCGCGGCGGTCACGCCCTCGCCCGCCGCGGCGGCAGCTTGCTTGGTGCTGCCCGCACGGACATCACCCGCCGCGAAAACACCCTCCACGCTCGTCATCAGGTTGTCTTCAGTTTCGATGAAACCCCACTTGTCCGTGGCGAACTCGTCGCCGAGAAAGCTGGCGTTGGGTGTCAGGCCGATGAAGACGAAGATGCCCGCCGGGTGCATCTCCTTGAGTTCGCCCGTCGCCCGGTCCTCCAGGACCACCCCTTCCAGGCGGCTGCCTTTGCCGACTTTGAATTCCTTGACCGCGTGGTTGGTCAGGACCTCAATCTGGTCCTTGCGTTGTTCGACTTCCTCTTGCAGGATTCTGCTGGCGTTCACCTCTGGCATGAACTCGACGATGGTGATCTTCTTAGCATAGCGCGTCAGGTAGAGGCTTTCCTCGAAGCCGCTGTTCCCCCCGCCGATGACCATGATCTCTTTGCCCTCGTAGAACGCGCCGTCGCAGGTGGCGCAGAAGTGCACCGAGAAGCCGATCAGCTTGCTCTCGCCGGGGATTTCCAAACGGCGATAGTGCGACCCGGTGGCGATCAGCACGGCGCGGGCGCAGTACTCGCTGCCGTCGGCAGTGCGGACCACCTTATACTTGCCATCCACGCCCACTTCCGAAACCTCTTGTGCCTGCAAGATTTCCACGCCAAAGCGTTTGGCCTGATTCACCAGCCGGTCTGCCAGCACCTCGCCGCCGACGCCTTCGTCGAAGCCAGGGTAGTTGTCGAGCATCTGTGTGACGCCGACCTGCCCGCCCAGACCAGCCCGCTCGATGAGCAGCGTGTCGAGGCCCTCGCGGGTGGTGTAGATGCCGGCGGTCAGCCCGGTTGGTCCCCCACCGATGATGATCACGTCGTAGAACGTGCGCTCGGCTTTGGTTTGCAAGCCGAGCTTTTCGGCCAGTTCCGCGTTGGATGGCTCTGTCAGCACCTCGCCATCCGGGAAGACAATCGTCGGGATAATCCGCATGCCGTTGTTGATCTCGATCACCTTGTCGGAGGCATCCGGGTTCTCGTCGATGTTAATGTAGTCGAACTGAATACGGTGGTCGCCGAGGAACTGCTTAGACTGGCGGCAGTCGGGGCACCACGGCGCGCCGTACATCACGATGGTGTCTTTGCTCTCTGGTTGCTTGCTCATGATTCGTGTCTATTCCCCATCCTTGGAAGTGTCCAAGTCAGAATTCCACAGCCACAACTACTGACAGGATGGTAGAACGTATTCTTACGAGATGAATCGGGGCGTTCCCAGGGGGAGGGGAGAGCGGCTGTTCCTGTGGAACGGTCGGATGGGGGCCGTAGCCTGGGTCGGTCAGCGTTGCAGTGTCGCCGTGGTGAAGATGATGTTGAACTGCTTGTCGTAGATAACGACGCTTTCGAACTGCTCCAATCTCACGTTCAATGGAATGTCAATGTTTTGCGGGCCTGTGTTGCTCTCCAATTGCCCCAGGTCGATGAACCCGGAGGAAGTCAGGTCGGCGGGCATGCGAGGGGCGGGGTTGGCGGCCAGCGCCACACGCAGGTCGGGGGAATCGGTCACGCTGAACGGATCCAGGCGCACGAAACGGGTTGAATCCGGGGCCTGGTAGATGGTCGCTGTACCCTCGCCGCCATGCAGGGCGTCGATTTGCACGAAGTTCCCTCGCGCCAGGATGAACGGACCGCCGCTGAAATCGGGGGTGGCCTCCGGCATGGCGTCCATCGACTCCTCGCCTATCGCTGGTAAGTCGAGGGTGGGGCGTGGGCCTGCATCGGTAGGAGAGAGTGGGGCCGGTGTTGCCTGGGAGAAGGGAGTAGGCACGGCCTCCTCAGCCGGTTGCTCTTCCGCGCCGGGGTCGCCTTGCAGGGATTGGCTCCACAGCGAGCGGGTGGCGATGATGGCCACGATGCTGCCCACCACGGTCAATGCCAGCCAGCGTTGTGTGTTCATTCGCCTCTTGGAGATGTGGATGCTTAAGGAAAAAGGCTACAGGTCGAATTGCTTCCTCAGTTCGGCTTCTTCCGCTTCGTCCAGGCGGCGCAGAGGGGGCCGGACGTAGTCGTTCGGCAGCAGACCTTTCAGGTACAGCAAGGCTTTGATCACGGAGGCGAGCGACGGCCCGATGCTTGTCGCCTTTTCGCGCAGCCCGGTCAGGCGGGCCTGGGCCTGGTCAGTTGGGAGGTCATCTCGGTGCGCGTCGAACACCTCACGCAGCCGCCGGGGGAACACGTTCGCCATCGCGGTGATGGCCCCGACACCGCCCTCCGCCAGGGTGTCGGCCAGCAGGGTGTCGTTGCCGGTGAAAACCCGGAAGCCCTCAAACTCGTCGCTGCACAACATCTGCATGTTCTCGACGGAGCCGCTGCTATCCTTGATTCCGGCCATCTGGTTGGGGTAGGTGTCACGCAGCCGCCGGATCAACTCGCCTTCAACCGGAACGCCGGATACCTGCGGAATGTGATACACGAATAGATTTCCGTCCTCCGGTACGGCCTGGTTGATGAGTTCGGCGTAAAAGAGGTAGAGACCCTCCAGCGACGCACTCTTGAAGTAAAACGGCGGCACGACCAAGACGCCGTCGTAGCCCAGGTCAAACGCCTTCCGGGTGAGGGTAATGGCATCGGCCAGGCTGGCTGCGCCGGTCCCGGCCATCAGCAGCAGGTCGCCACGCTCGGCTGCCGTCGCCTCCAGAATCGACAAGCGCTCGTCGAGACCAAGGGACGGCCCTTCGCCAGTGGTGCCAAGGACGAGTGCGCCGTCACAACCATTGGTTTCCAGGTAGCGCAGGTGGGTTGAGAGTAAGTGGAGTGCGGGGATGCCGTCGTCGTCAAAAGGAGTGACGCTCGCCGCAAATACACCTTCGAGATTTGAAGTCATGAGGACATGATACCAACAGGGCTGATTTGGAGCAATTTTCCTATTGCCGAATCGCTCTTATGCCGGGATACTCTGTATAGTAGGTATGCACTCCGGATGCTTGTCTCCGCTCGTTTCGGAAGGGTGAGCACGTCCAGTTTGCAGTAGTTGCCTGAAACGAATATCGATAGCTTGCTATTATTCGCGGAGGCGTCAATGCCCCCTCTTGGCCGCAAGACCATTCTCAGCATCGAAGACGACGAGGAATTCGGTAGGCTGCTCGAGTTGATGCTCAAGCAGGAGACCGTCGAGGTGGTGCGTGCTACCAATGGCCATGACGGATTGCGTCTGGCCGAGGAACTTCAGCCCGACCTCATTATCCTGGACCTGATGATGCCCGATATGCACGGCTGGGATGTCCTTGAAAAGTTGCAAACCCAGGAGGACTTGCAGCACATTCCTGTCATCATCGTGTCCGCTCTATCGTCCAAAACCGACGTGTCGCACGGACGCGAGGCGGCAGGCGTTGAGGCGTACCTCGTTAAGCCTATTCGGACTGCCGAATTCCGTTCGGCGGTAACGGACGTGCTGCTGGGTGAAGAGAACTAGCCTCCGCCTCGCACTATGCCCTGACCGCGCTGCGATTGCGTCATGTGGTAGACAGATGGTCCTTCGCCAACCGTCCTCACCCGTTGACAGGCGCACATAGCTTCTGTATAGTCGGGCTTGTGTCCAGGGTGGACGGGTAGCGCATCCCTGGCTGTGTGATCTCGTCTATATAACACTGTCACCTCGACTGAAAGAGACAGAATGGGCTTACTGGTCACCGGTGGGACCGGCTTTCTGGGCCATAGTCTGGTGCCGGAGATCGTCAAAGCTGGTTATCAGGTCCGGGTGCTGGTGCGGCCAACGAGCGATCACGGCTGGATGCGGAATTTGGGCGTCGATCTGGCCTTTGGCGACGTGCGCGACAGATTGTCTGTCGAAGAGGCAATGCGCGGTTGCCGCTACGTAGTGCATGCGGCAGGCCGCTTTCGCTTCTGGGGACCCGATCCGCAATTCTGGCAGACCAACGTCGAAGGGACGCAACATGTTCTCGACGCAGCCACGCGGGAAGGCGTCGAGCGCTTCATACATATCTCTACGGTGGTTGTCGTCGGCAAGCCGCTGCCAGACCGTATCATCGACGAGACGCACCCTCTCGACCCACAGGACCCCTACCAGCGCTCTAAGGTGCAAGGTGAAGAACGTGTCCGCCAGCAGTACACGGACCACGGCTTACCGACCGTCATCCTCAGGCCGGGCGCCTTCTATGGACCGTGGGGTCGTTATGCTTTCAATCGCCTTTTCTTTGAGGACCCATTACGAGGTCTGCTCATCAAGATCAACCGGGGGCGGTACCTGACCTTCCCGGTGTTCATCAAGGACGTGGCCTGCGGAATCGTAGCCGCGCTGGAGCGCGCCCGACCCGGAGAGATTTACAATCTGTCGGGCAGGTCCATCTCGCACAATCAAGCCAATCGCATCATCAGCCGTCTGGCAGGCATGTCCGCTTTCCGGCTGAATATGCCAGCGGGGGCGATGATTGCGCTCGGCTGGGCGCTGACCCGCAGCGCCGACGTGATTACGCATCGCGAACCGTTCTACCCGCTCAATCTGGCAAACTACGTCTTTGGCGATTGGGCAGTGGACAGCGAGAAAGCCCGCCGGGAGTTGGGTTTCCAGACGATTTCCTTTGAGGAGGGGGCGCGCCAGACTCTGGCTTGGTACCGTCAGGTTGGCGTGTGGCGTGGCAAGCAGCAACCCTGGGAGGAAAGCTAGATGATAAAGGTCGTAAGCGTCGAGGAGGTGGTCGCCATCGAGGCAGCCACGGACGCGAGTGGTGTCAGTTACGATGAGATGATGGAACGCGCCGGGCGCGGCGTGGCGGACGTGGTGCTCCAGGTGCTTGGCGGCGAACTGGAGGGGCGGCGAGTGGTGGTGCTGGTCGGGCCGGGCAACAATGGCGGCGATGGGCTGGTCGCGGCCCGCCTGCTCGTCCAGGAAGCGCCGCTCGAAGTAAGCTGCTACCTGCTCAAGCCGCGCGAGGAGAGCGACCCTCAATACGTGGCCGCGCGCGACGCGGGTGTGTTCATCGTGGATGCGCCCAACGACCAGCGCTGGCGCGTGTTGCGCAACCTGGTTGCTTCCGCCGACGTGCTGGTCGATGCGCTGCTGGGCACAGGTGCCCGCTTGCCCATCAAGGGCGACCTGCAAAAACTGCTGACCCAGGCGGCCAAAGCACTCGAAAGGCAGCCAGGGCAGGGGGGCGCGCTTACCATGCCCATCGTATCCGGCGCGGCGGTTGGAGACCGGACGGCCATTGTCGCGGTGGATTGCCCCACCGGCCTTGACTGCGATACCGGCGAGTTGGACTCGCGTGCCATTCCTGCTGACGTGACGGTGACTTTCGCCGCCGCTAAGCGCGGCCAGTTGCGCTTTCCCGGCGCGGGGGCGACCGGTTCCCTGGTGGTGGTCGATATTGGCGTCCCGCAGAAACTGCCTGAATGGACGCAAGTCTCGCTGGAATTGGCCGACCCCGCCGAGGTGCGTGCGGTCTTGCCTCCCCGGCCCGGCGATGGGCACAAAGGGACGTTCGGACGGCTGGTCGTGGTGGCAGGCTCGGTCAATTACACCGGCGCGGCCTATCTGGCAGGCCTGGCAGCTTATCGAGTCGGGGCGGGGCTGGTCACGATGGCGGTGCCCCGGCCTATCTACCCCACGCTGGCGGCGCTACTGCCAGAGGCGACCTGGCTGCTGCTGCCGCACGATATGGGCGTGTTGAGTGGTGACGCTGTCGAGGTCTACTTCGAGGAGGTGGGCCACGCCGAGGCGCTATTGCTCGGCCCTGGGCTGAGTCACGAGCCGGAGACGGCTGAGTTCGTGCGCGGTTTGCTGCGCGCCAGGAACGCTGATAGGCGTGCCGGGTTGGGCTTTCTGCCCAGCGGGCCGGGATCGTCCGGCGCGGATGAGGAGCAGCAAGCGCTTCCTCCGCTCGTCATCGATGCGGACGGGCTGAATCTATTGTCTGAGATCGAAGAGTGGTGGACGGTCCTGCCGCCCCGCACAGTACTCACGCCGCACCCCGGCGAGATGGCGCGCCTGACCGGGCTGGAGCGTGCGGCAATTCAGGAAGATCGCGTGGGTGTCGCCCGCGAGTATGCGGCCAGGTGGGAGTGTATCGTGGTGCTGAAAGGGGCCTTTACCATCGTCGCCGCGCCCGACAAGCGGGCCATCGTCCTGCCGTTTGCCTCGGCGGCGCTGGCCAAGGCGGGCACGGGCGACGTGCTGGCAGGCGCGATTGCTGGCCTGCTGGCACAGGGAGTGGCCCCTTTGGAGGCAGCGCTGGCCGGTGCCTACGTGCATGGGCTGGCGGGCCAACTGGCTGTCGAACGCGTCCACTCGCCGCGCAGCCTCCTGGCCGGAGACGTGGCGGCGGCGTTGGGTTTGGCCCTGCGCCAGCTTGAGCAGTCCAACTAGGATTGTATAAAGGGAGTCGGTTTACGAAGCCGCCTCGGCCTCTTTGCTGGTCAATTCCTCGCGCGTCCGGCGCGCGGCGGCCTTGCCTTGCTCGACGGCTTCGGAGACGCGCTCCTTGGCCTCGTCGACCCGTTCGCCGACCTGCTTGCGGGTTTCCTCCGCCAATTCCTTGCCGCGTGACTCTAACTCAGCCTGGAGTTCTTCCATGCGAGCTTTGGCCTGATTGGCAGCCTTCTCCGCGCGGGCGATGGCCTCGCGCAGTTCGCCCTCGGCCTGATCCTTCAGTTCCAGCCCCTTGTCCCGAATCTTGGCGCGGGTCTCCTCGCCAGACTGGGGGGCCATAATCAACGCTACGGCTGCGCCTACGAGCGCGCCGATCACAAAGCCGACAATGAATGCGCCGTCACCGTTGTTGCTGTTTGCCATCGGATGCCTCCCTGTCGTTTCCCCTTGAACGGTAGTCTACTTGGAATCGGTTGCTTGGGCCCGGTCGTTTCCACGCTGGCTGGCCTGTGCGGCGGCGGTCATGATGTCTCGCAGGTGGCCCATATCTTGGACCAGTTTGAAAGCCTCACGCGCACCGGCCATCATCGCGTTCACCTGCATGACGGGCTCGACGACTTGCTGGCTGAGGAACGCGGTGGTGCCGCGAATGGTGTTCACCGCCTCCGTTGACGAATCCAGAATGGGGCGCACTTCGTTTTGTAACAGATTGGCAAAGCGCGCGATTTGAATCAGCAGCAAGGCAAAGGCCGTCACCACGAGCAGCAGTTCCAGGACCAGCAGAGTGAGGAGAAGGTTGCGGACCACCTCGATGGTTGCCGCCAGACCCTGGTTCCCGGCAATGCTGATGGCAATGACTACGCTGCCCGCAATCACAATCAGACCTACCACGACAAAAGCTATCGCCAGACCCACGAGTTGCCGCCTCAGAGACGACTGGCCGTTACTACTGGTCGATGGAGTGATTGCCGTCATCTTCCCGACTTTCTACAAAAAGGCTGAACGAACCCGAAGATGCGGCTATTATAGCATGGAGTTCGGGAAGATGGAAAGGGGCAAATAAAAATGACCGATGGTCACTGACCGACGGTCAGTAAAAAAGCTAGCTGGAAGAGGATTTGGACCCAGCGGGCACCAGCGCGCGTGTCACGCCCAGGCTGACCCAGGCACCGAGTGTGGCGCTGAAGGCGTGGACGGTGCCGACGCTGAGCACCAGGATGTGGAGCATATCCGCGATGAACTGGCCGATGGCAAAGCCCAGCCACGACGACAGGATATAGACGATCAGACGCCTCCCGTCGCCACCCTGCCACAGGTGAAACAGCGCGCCGTAGAGCGTGGCCAACAACAGCGAGAAGATCATCGATGGGGAGAGGATAGAACCCGCCTTTCACTGCCAGATCGCGAATGGGATGTGAGTCCCCTTGCTTTTGTGCCCGGCTCGACTAGACTTATCTCATCAAGTCCGGACAGTAAGCGTATCATAACCGGCCCCGGCCTGAAAGGCTACCGCCGTTGCTTCCCCAATTGCTCCTAGGGCACTTCATTGCCGACTATCCAGCTCAAACCGACTGGATTTTTCGACGCAAACTGGAGGGGTGGCCGGGGCATCTGATGCACGGCGGCGTGGTGCTGGTCGCCCAGGCCAGCGCGGTCTTTCCACACACGTTGCGACTGGCTCCTGCGTTGTTGGGCCTCGCCCTGATTCATACTATTCAGGACTACGTGAAGGTACGTTATGCCAGCCGGTGGTTCGGGGCCCTCGTCGCCTATTTCCTCGACCAGGCATTGCACGTGGCGCTGCTCTGGTTGGCCTCCGTCTGGATGGTAGGCGTCGTCGGCGAGTCGTCCCCTGCTGTCCAATGGACGGCGACTCTGGCGACTGCCTTTGTGGTCGTTAACTGGGTCTACCATATCACCTGGCGGGTGGCGTTGGGGGAGGAGGAATCCTACTATCGTGACTGGCGCTGGCCAGGTGTGTTGGAGCGTCTGTTGGCGCTGTGCGCCGGGCTGCTAAACGTGCCGTGGGCGGCCCCGCTGGCCGTCACGCCGAGATTGCTGGTGGCCCGTTCACGCGGCGTGTCTCTTCGCGGCTACCGTTTTTTCTGGCTCGATGCCATCCTCGGCCTGGTGTTGAGCGCTGCTCTTGGCTTCGTACTCATCCATAGTATCTTGTTCTAGCCACCCAACACCTTCACACACGATGGCTCGGTTAGGATATTCCGTGCTTCCAGCGCGACTGTTCTGATCCCTGGTGTCCGGGTACACTGTGACGATGTGGTCCAAGGTCAAAAGTCGTTAGCTCGCGTTGTCAGGCGCACCATCGCGCCAACCGCTATAATCTGTAACCATGGACAATGATTTCCAACTGGCAATAGGCAAGGGTTGTCTGGCCGGATTGGCCCTGGCTGCGGCGTTCTTCGTGGTCAGTGGCTTGCTGTTCTTGGCCGCCCGTCTAGTCGGTCTCGACCAGGGTGTGTCGCTGGTCGTGGGATTGGCGGGAGGGCCGGTGCTCGTCAGCGCAGTGGTGCTTGGTGTGGCTTTGCGCCGTGCCCAGAACCGCTCTCAGGTGATAGCTCCCAAAGCAGATCATGCAACAATTGCGCGGGACGACTCTTAAACGCTTCGCGCGCGACTTTCGCCGCGAACACCCCCTGGAACACGACGTGGTTCTGGTGTTGCAGAGCGTGGCCTATCCGGTAAACGTCGGGTCGCTCTTTCGCATCGCCGATGCGTGCCGCGTCAGCGAGGTGGTGCTGACCGGTATCACGCCCACCCCGCCCAACGCGACCATCAGCAAGGTGGGGCGCAACCGCGACCACGACGTGCGCTGGCGGTATGTCGAGCAAGCCGAGGATGTTCTCGCGGACTTGCGGCGCGAGGGCTACCATGTCTGCGCTGTCGAGATCACCGATCAGGCGGTGCCCTATTTCGTACGTGCCTACCCGGACCGGCTCTGTCTAGTCGTCGGCAACGAGGATCACGGCGTCACACGCGGCGCGCTGGCGCAGTGCGATAGCGCGGTCTTCGTCCCCATGTATGGCAAAGGACGCTCGCTGAATGTTCACGTCTCGGCGGCAGTGGTGCTCTACCATCTGCGGCACGCGGATTTCGTGCGGGAAGGTGGCGCGTGACCGCCAAGCTTAGCGAGTTGCGCTCTCACCTTCAGCGGGCCTTGGACGGGGAGGAGGCCGACGGGCTTGACGAGTTCCTGGTAGCCAATAGTTTCTTGCCGGGGCCTACGGAGAACCTGGAGCTTGCCCAGACCCTCGCTGGCGAGATGGTGCGCCACGTTGATTCCAAAGGCGTGCGCCTGTGGGGCCTGGTTACGGCCTGGGCCGACGTGGATGCTGGGCAGGCCCGCGCCGCCAGACCGCGTGAATTCCTCCCATTCTGTGGGGCGTTGTGTATTGGCGCGCTGGGCGCGGCGTCTGACACGTGGTGGCTCTCTGCCGTGGATCGTCTGCGCGACCTCGCTACCGACCCGCGTGCGCGTGTCCGCAAGGGGGTAATGCTGGGTGTGCGGCGCTTGCTGAGGGCCGATTTCCTGGCGACTGCCGAGGAGTTGGTGGCGTGGATTGAGGGTGGCCGGTTGTTTACCATGCAGGTGGTCGCACAGGCAATCTCGGACCCGCGCCTGCTGGTCGACGAAATGAACGCCGTCGCCGCCCTGGCTCTACATCGCGCGCTGATCAATACCTACATCCTGCTTCCCCTCACCTATCGCGGCCATCCCGATTGCCGTCCCCTGCGCAAGACACTTGCTTACAGCCTCAGCGTGGCCGTTGCGGCGCTGCCCGAGGAGGGCTTCCAGACGATGCAACGCTGGGCCGCCCGCACGGATCCCGATCTCAACTGGATTCTGATTCAGAACCTGACCGAACCGCGCCTGGCCGACGTCTACCAGACGCAGACGGAGGTTTTGCTGAAGATGTTAAAGACCGACCAGTGAGCGCAATAACGCCCTGGCACACAGCCATCGTTGCCTGGGTGCTTTCTCTCTGAAGAAGGTTGAGGGGGTTTACTGCGGGGGCACGACCTCGGTCAGCCGGGCAGTCACGACGATGCGTTCCAGGTAGGTTTCCTGGTTGTGGTCCCAACCGGAGCAGGTGATGAGCGTGAGTGTTGGCTCGGCGGTGGGGTTGAGCACCTCGATGGCGGTGGCGAGCACTTCCTTTTTTTCTATCACTTCGTAATTGTACAGAGTGCCGTCCCGTGACCAGATGGAGACCGCGTTTCCTGGCTCTAGCGCCTCCAGGTCTTTGAACGGCCCGTAGGCCCCGCCGGGCACGGTGACGTGTGCGGCCAGCGCCGCGTTGCCATCCTCGCCGGGGAGGGGCGTCCCCTGGAGGTGGCCCACCTCCCCGATGATCGATTCCGCGTCCCAGAGGCCGTCGGGGCCGATCCGCATTTCGAGGATCGGGCCGTCCACGCCAATGGCCGGGATGGTGATGCGCGCCGGACGCGAGACGCCTACGTCTTCCCCAAGGACTGGCAATTGTTCGGCTGCCTGGAGCGCTTCCTCGGACCCGATCCGCCTCGATTCAGGCTTGTCGAAAGGGTTAAAGAGGAGGATAAAGGCCCCTCCGGCGATAGCGGCGATGGCTGCCACCGAGACGGCAAACGCGAATAGCGGTGGGAGGCGGGTCGGCTGGCGGGGGGGCTGGAAAGTCAAGAGCGGAACTCCTTCGGTGATCTGAGTGGAGATGGTACCATTGCGGTGTCAGGCGTGTCAATCATGAGGTGGTGCCTCGGTAGAGGCCGTGGGTTTGGCTCGTGGCAATCGGCAGCGCTATTCGGGTCCGCTAGCGAGCGTTTCGTACTCGGCCAGGATATCCTCTGGCAGCGTGGCTTTCCCCGCCTCGGTCATGCGGCCTTCGCGTATCAGCCTGCGGGCGGTGGCGCGGTTCTTCTCAGTCCAGATGCTGTTTTTGCGGCGGGGCGTAAAACGCTGGGCGTAGCGCTCGTCGTCTACCCCCCGGATCATGCTGTCAATCCATCCGTGCCCGATTCCTTGCTCCACCAGGTCCTCGTAGGCGAACGTTTGCTTGCCAGACGTCTTCTTGTAGATGAGCACCCAGATTTCTGTCTTCTCCGCGCCGTTCGCTGCTAACCATTCGCCAAACGCTTCTGGGTTCTCGATTTCCAGCGTTTCTCCGATCTCGACCAGCGACATTCCATGACCTCCGCTCACTCCGGGCTTCCGTGTTCCAACCGTGGCCCCATTATAATTGATCGCAGGGAATTGGACACACGTTGCCTGATTGCCGCCCGCGTCAGTTCGCACGTCGCTCTCAAGGCGACGCGCAGTGGTTCTCATTTGGCTTCGTCGTTACAATGTTGCATCTTACGAGTCATGGCCGAGGGAGGCTCCGAAGTGTCCAGGAGAGCGATTACCAATCTCACCGTGCTTATCATTTCAGTGCTCGTTTCCCTGCTTATTGGAGAGATCATTGTCAGGATAGGTGGAGAAACCGATGAGAATGGGCAGTTCTACTTCATGGACAGGCCCCTGAAGCCCTACGAGCTGCCCGTGTCCGACACTGAAGAACTGATTGATGCCTATCTGGAGAGCACGACATCTTATCATATGTATGATCCTCGGCTTGGCTGGAACATTCGCCCAGAGGTGCAATCGGAAGATGGTCTATATCGTTCAAATGCTACCGGACTGAGGTCCGATGTTGAGTACGACCTTACTCGCCCTCCAGACGTGGTACGTATCGCGATCTTCGGCGATTCTTTCACTCACGGGTCTGATCAACCTCTCGAAGAGTCCTGGGGATACTTGCTAGAGAAACGGCTTCGAGATCAGGGTTTGGATGTGGAGGTGATGAACTTTGGCGTTGGTGGCTACGGAACGGATCAGGCTTTCCTCCGTTGGAAGTATGAGGGCAGCCAGTATTCTCCCCAGTTGGTTCTGCTCGGTTTTAGAGTAGAGAATGTTTTCAGGAATCTCAATGTTGTCAGGTCGATATATAGGCCAGGTTCTGGAATTCCGTTCTCGAAGCCCAGGTTTGTTTTGGAAGGCGAAACACTCGAACTGGTAAACAGTCCAACCGTTCCTCCAGAGGAGATGCCTGCCTTACTGGGAGATTTCGTCAACTCTCCATTAGCAGACCTTGAATACCACTTTCAAAGTGAGGATTACACGCATTACTGGTGGCTCAATAGCCGGTTGCTTTCCTTCGCACTCGAATTGGGCGAGGAGACCAAAGCAACAGATTCAAGTCCAAGAGTCCGCCGGGAAGGGTTCTTCGATCTGGATGGTGAACCAGTTCAATTGACACTCAAGATAATCGAGGATTTCGAGGTAGACGTTGAAGCTCAAGGGGCGGAGTTTGTAATTGTGTATCTGCCCACGAAGCAATACTTAAGAGATTATAGAAAAGACAGACCAATAGAGTACGCTGATCTACTGGCGTATCTGGATGAGCACCATACTGTGGTACATCCTGAAAAGAACATGTTTGGGCAGCCGGTACATGCCTACTGGGATAAGCACTATTCGTTTGATGGGAGCAAGGCGATTTCGAAAGCAATAGACAAGCAGATATCCGATCAGGTATCGGTGTTGATGACTGCATCGGATGCCGATTCCCGTGAGGCACAGTCCACGAGATAGCCGCATGATGTAGTCATGCTACTGAAGATCTGAGGAAGCGTGAGCGGCGTGTTGCTTAGCGCCTGGTTGGTGCCCTGCGGGCTGGTGCTGGCGGCGTTGCTTCAGGAGACCATCCTCTCACCGGCATTTTGATCTCACGTAAAGGTAAATCCATTTTGGAACCGGACCGCACCCCTACATCGCCAGGTTTGCACAGCGAGGATGCGGAGGCCAGAAGCCTGGGGGTGGCCGAGCTTATCGTGATGACGTTCGCCAGCGTCGTCATGAATACCAGCCACCGCATGATCTACCCGTTTCTACCGGAAATTGGCCGGGGGCTGGCCGTCCAGCCCGGCACGATGCGTTTGCTGGTCAGTGCGCGCTCGGCGATGGGCTTCGCCAGCCCGTTGTTTGGACCCGCCTCGGATCGATATGGCCGCCAGGCTATCATGGCCGTTGGCTTGGCGATCCTGACCATCTCACTGCTGCTCGTGCCGCTCTCGCCGGTTCTCATGGTGTCGATGGTGGCTCTGGCTCTAACCTCGCTGCCCAAGCTGGCCTACACGCCAGCCGTGCAAGCCTACATCGGCGATCGCGTGCCGTACGAAAGGCGTGGCCGGGTGTTCGGCATCGTGGAAACGTCCTGGTCCATCGCCTTGCTCGTCGGCGCGCCGGTCATCGGTTTTGGGATGCAGCGCTTTGGCTGGTCCTCTCCATTTTGGGGCCTGGCGGCGTTCTCGGCTCTGGCCTGGCTGGCGACGATGCGGTTCATCCGCCGCGACACAGGCGCGCCGGGGGCGTCGATCACATCGGTCCGCGCCTTTGTCCAGTCGTGGGGTTTTCTACTGCGGCATCCCGCCGCGCTGGGTGCCCTGGGCTACGCCTTTCTGATGGATGTCGCCAACGAGAACGTATTTGTCGTCTACGGCTACTGGATGGAGGGCAATTTTGGCTTGCAGGTCGCTGCGCTTGGCTTGTTCACGGCGGTCATCGGCATCGCCGACCTCGTCGGCGAGTTGGTCGTCACCACCCTGGCTGACCGTATTGGCAAGCGACGCATGGTCGTCATCTCGCTGGTGGTGTCGTCGCTGGCCTACGTGGGCTTGCCCTGGCTGGGGGTGAATCGCTCGGCGGCGCTGGTGATGCTCTTTCTGATGTTTCTGGGCTTTGAGATCACCAACGTCGCCAGCGGCCTGATCGTCAGCGAGTTGGTGCCCGCCGCGCGCGGGTCGATGATGGCGTTTCTGGCGACGGCCTATTCCGTCGGCCGGGCACTGGGGGCCTTGCTGGCGGGACCGGTCTGGAAGTTGGGCGGCTTTGCGCTCAATGGAGCGGTGTCCGGTGTGGTGAATCTGCTGGCCCTGGCGCTGTTCTTGGCCGTCGTTGCGAGGGGCATGCACGCCGACAAAGCCAGAGAGGTGCCTGATGCAATTGCCTGAGCGCTTCCGAGATTCTAGGCTGGCTATTCTGGTGAGTGTGCTGGCTGCCGGGGCGATGGCCTGCCGCTCCTCGTCTGCTGTGACTGTCACGCCGGTCCCGGCGACACCCACTGCGCGTGTTCTCCAAGAAGCGACGCCAGGTCCTACCCCGGAGGGTGACGGCCCGTCCCCGGCGGGCGGCCACCGTATCCTCACACTTTTGGACAGCGTTTCCGCCGAAAAACTGATGGCCCACGTCGAGGCGCTGGCGGCCATTCACACTCGTCACGTCAACAGCCAGGGCATCGGAGAGGCGGCGACGCTCGTCAGGGACGGCTTTGACAGTGCTGGGGGACGGTTGCAGGTGGCATTCGACCCCTTCCCGCTCACCTTCGACGGGTTGCCGACGACCCAGCAAAACGTGGTCGCCACGCTGCCCGGCAGCGACCCTTCGGCGGGCGTCGTCGTGGTCGGCGCGCATTACGACTCGCGCACGGTGGACATTGATGATGCCTCCTCCCGCGCGCCGGGCGCTGACGACAACGCTGCCGGCGTCGCCGCCTTGCTGGAGATGGCGCGGCTGCTGGCGGATTCGACGCCACGAGCGACCATCGTTTTCATCGCTTTCTCCGCCGAGGAGGTAGGAACGGTGGGCAGCAGGCATTACGTCGAGGCCGTCCGCCAGCGCGGCGATGACTTGCGGGCCATGATGGTACTCGACATCGTCGGCAACGCGGTTGGCGACACAGGCGCAGGCTCAATCCGGGTGTTCTCGGCCCCACCCGACGGCTCATCCTCCCGGCAAATAGCCCGTTTTGTGGCCTTGCAGGGCCAGACTTACCTGAGCGACTTCGACGTGCTGGTGCAGTCCACCGTAGACCGTCCGGGCCGCTACTCCGACCACGTTCCTTTCTGCGACGCCGGGATACCGTCCGTCCGCCTCATCGAGGCCGTCGAGGACACCGCCCGCCAGCACTCCGGCGACGATCTTCCTGATACCGTGTCGCCTGAATACCTGCGCCAAGCCACCCAACTCGCGCTCGCCAGCCTGGTCAGCCTGGCCGAGGGTCCCCCGGCACCGCCCGCGCCCACCCGGCTCCCCGAACGGCCCGACACGCTGACCTGGGAACCCGTCTCCGGCGCGGTGGGTTACGCGCTGGACTTTCGCGCCGCTGGCGGTCAGGAAATCGCCCGCGTGGTGCGTGTCGGTGACGTGACCACGCTGACCTGGGATGCGATAGGCAGCGGGCGCTTTGACGCGGTCAGTGTCGCCGCGATTGACGCCGAAGGATTGATGGGTCCTCTCTCGCCCGAACTTGCCCTGACGCCCTGACGGCCACCCCATTTGACAACGAGGCCGGGTCGGTATAGGCTGCTGTTGCTGTGTTTGACCAGAAAATTGAGAGCGTCTACCATGTCTCCAGCCCTACTCATTGTCATACTCGCGGGTCTTGGATTGCTGGTTGTCGTCGGGGCGGTGCTGCTGATTCGCGCCGTCCAAAGGAAGGGCGAAGACCCGCTCGGCTCTGGCCTCGAACTGGACTTGGATGAAGACGAGTACGCCGAAGCCGGTGTCGTCGAAGAGGAAAAGTCTGCCGAGGACCTGGAAGCGAAAAGATCGATCTCGGGACCTGAGCCGCAGAAGCCGAAGGCCGCCAAGAGACGTATGCGCGATGTCCCGCCGCCTTCCCCCGCACCACAACCCAAGATGCGGGAGCGAGCCGAAGAGGCCGCACCCGAAGAGGCGGTGGGGGCGGAATTGGAAGAAGCCGCTCCCGAACCTGCTCCTGCACCCTCTGCGCCAGCCTCCGCTGACATTGACGGCGACGTGCATGGCGACGTGATGGTGGCTGGCCGGGATGTGATCGTGGTCAAGAATCAGGCGGAGGCGCTCAAATACGAAAAACAGGCCCGCCGCTTCGACGCCGCCTTTCCCGATAAAGTCGAGCACAAGAAAACGGCGACGCTGTGGGTTGGCGTCACCACACCCGACGCGCCACCTCCCTTTGAGGGCGTGCCCGCCGACGCTGTGACCCCCGGCCCGACGGCTGACATCCCGCTGCCGGTAGACCCCGTTTCCGGCGACTTGCAGGAGGTCCATCTCGATGTGCAGATCCGCGCGCCGCAGTACGACCCGCCGAAGGACAGCGCCACGCTGACCGTCCGCCCCGACGGCAAGCCGGATAAGGTCCGTTTCTTGCTGGAGGCCCAGGACGAGGGCGAAGGCGTCATTCTGGTGCAGTTCTATCTGGACAAGAAACGGTTGGGCGAGATCGAGTTGACCAGCGTAGTCGAAAAGGCTCGCGCCGGGGAGAAGTTCGCGTTCAAATTACAGGTAGCGACACTCTACCTGGCCTTTGGCGTTGGCTGACCTGATTACTTGAAAGGACGTGAGGGGGATGCCTGAAACGATAAGAAATGCGTTCGAGATTGCGATTAGTGGCAAGCCGGGAGCCTACACGGTCTCAGGGCGCGGCCCCGGTGTGCTGACCGAGGCGTTGCCGTTCGTGTGGCCGCCCCCCGGCCTGGATGACCTCGACGCCACGCTGATGAAGCTGGAATCCGCCTTCGAGCTATCCCTCGACTTGCTGAAGGAATTTGGCGGCGCGTTGTATGGGGTGCTCTTCCCGGAGGAACTCGACGATGCTTACCAACGTCTGGTGGGGCAGGGCGATCCGTTCCGCCTGCGGCTGATCGTCCACCCGCCCGAACTGGCGCGCCTGCCGTGGGAATTCCTCTTTGACGAAGGCGGCGGCTCGGCGGGCTGGCTGGGTTTGCGCCACAAGCATCCGCTGGTGCGCTCGGTGCCCAACACCGACATCGCCGGGCCGATCACAGGAAAGGGGCCGTTGCGCATACTGTTCATCGCGGCCAATCCCAGCGGTTGGGCCGAGTTGGATCTTGAGGAGGACGAGCGCCGCCTGCGCAAGGGTTTGCAGCCGCTCATTGAAGAGGGACAGGTCGAGCTGCTGGACCCGGTGATGCACGTCACACCCGACGTGCTGCGCGACAAGTTGCGCGACGAGCCGCACGTCCTGCACTACAGCGGCCACGGCGATTTCGACGTGGAGACCGGAACCGGCCACCTCGTGCTGGAGGATGAGGATGGTGAGCCGCTGCCAATGGGCGGCGACAAACTGGCGATTGCCCTGCGGGACCGCAGCGTCCGGCTGGTGCTGCTGTCAGCCTGCCGCACCGCCCAGATCAACCAGGCGCAGCCCTTCGTAGGGGTGGCCCAGCAACTCGCCAACGCGGGCAACCTACCCGCCGTCATCGCCATGCAGTTCCCCATCGGCGATGCGAACGCGGTGGCGTTCAACAAGGAATTCTACGGTGCACTGGCGGACCGTTTCCCGGTGGATCAAGCGATCACCGAGGGCCGTCTGGCGGTCTGGGGACGGATCGGCCAGAGCGGCAAGGGGCGTGCCCTGGTCGATTGGGCCACGCCGGTGCTATTCATGCTCGGCGAAAGCGGCGAATTATGGGAGGGTGATGTGAGCGACAAAGATGAGCGCGAGGAAAAGGAAAAGAAGGGCGGCATCAGCGTCAGCATCGGCGGTGGCGTGGGTGGTGACGTGGACATCGCGGAAGGGGACATCATCAAGGGCGATAAGGTCGAAGGCGACAAGATCTCTGTAGGCAACATCAGCGACAGCGAAGGTGTCGCCATTGGCCGTGGGGCGTCGGTGTCTATCACCAAAGGCGCGGACGCCGAGGCTATCGCCAAGGTTTTCGCCCAGATAATCGCCGATCTTGACAGACTCAAAGATGCCAACCCGGATGACATCTCTGACGCCAAAGACGTTGTGGAAGAGATCAAGGCCGAAGCTGAAAAGGGCGAGGGGGCCGACGAGACTTTCTTGCACAAGCGCTTCCGCAGCATTGCCCGCATGGGACCAGACATCCTCGACGTGGTGACGGCCACTCTCATCAACCCGGCGGCGGGGGTGGCGGTGGTTGTGCGCAAGATCGCCGAGAAAGCCCGCGAAGATGCCGGTCTCGACCCGGCGAGCTAAAAGCCTGTCCTAGCGCGTTTCCCTCAAGACAAGCAGAGGGCCTGCCCAGGGTAGGTGCAGGCCCTCTTTGTTTTGGGAAGCCAATTGTGCTTTGGGAGCAGGGTCAGCTGAGAACTCCCTTGCTCTCCAACACAGGGCGCGGGTCAACCAGATTCTTGTTCAGCGCGGCGGCCTTCTCAGGCAGGTCCAGCGCCAGGGCCATCAACTGCGTGAAATACAGCACCGGCAGTGGCTCGTCCAGTTCCATCTGGAACTGCCGCGCGTCCAGGTTAGCGTGACACATTGGGCAGGCCACCGCCATCACGTCTGCCCCGACCTCGAGGGCGTGCCTAATCAGGTCGCCGCTTAAGGTAAGCACGATGTCCGGGCGCGTCAGCGAGTGCGCCGCCCCGCAGCAGCACGTCTTGTACGACCAGTCCACGACCTCCGCACCGAGCGCGGTTAGCAACTCGTCCATGTTTGTGGGGTTTTCGGGGTGCTCGGCCTCGGTCACCTGCGGCGGGCGCGTCAGCAGGCAGCCGTAGTAGGCCACCACGCGCAGTCCCTCCAACGGCTTTTCGACTTTATCCGCGACCCCCGCCGTGCCCACGCGGTTCAGAATGGTGTCGATGAGCGTGTTGACCCGCATCGAGTCCTGGTAGGTGTAGCCAATGGTCTCGTCCACGGCGGCTTTGTGCTCCGCGTCGTGGCGAATTTCGTATTGAGCAACCTTGTGCCGGTTGAAGCAGGCGGCACAAGGCATCGTCACCTCATCGAAACCGCTCTGCTCGAAGAGCGCTAGGTTTTCCATGGGGAGCTGCAGGGCGATGTCCGGGTCTGCGCGGTGGGCGGCTGAACTGCCACAGCATATCCAGCCTTCCGGCTCGATCAGGCTGATGTCCAGTGCTTCGCATACCGCACGCGTCGAAACGTCGAACTCCGCACCTGTCGAGTGCAGCGAGCAACCGGGATAGTACCCCACCGCGTTTTCCGCGCCGGGCACCGGCTTGACGTTGCGCGGCGGGCGTGTCGGGCTGGGCAGCAGGGCCAGCTTGTTCTTACGGAACATCTTCAGGCCCAGGTCCAGGTCGTCAAAGAAGTTGCGCAGCCGCAGCTTCATCTCGGCCATCAGGCCCAGTTCGTAGGCGCGGCCCCACAGCCTCACCTCGCGCAAGAAAGCCTTGTTGAAAGCATCCACAGCGGGCACCTCTGGCTCGATGCCGCGCGCGCTGGCTTCGCGCGTCAGGAACTCCATGATGGCTGTGATGTCTAACCCCTGCGGGCAGCGTGTGGCGCACGTCTGGCACGAGGCGCACAGCCAGGGTGTTTGCGAGTGCAGGGCGATGTCTTCCTGCCCCAGTTGCAGAGCGCGCATCACCTGGTTGGGCTGCCAGTCGAAGAACTGGCCCACCGGGCAGCCGCTCGTGCACTTGACGCACTGGTAGCATAGGTAGACGTTTTCCCCCAGTTCCTCCTGAATTCGCTCGGCCAGATCGGGTTTGAGGGTGGTCGCTTCTTTGGGTGCTCCCAATGATTCGCTCATAGTCGTTATCCTATGCTACCGGCTCGGTGACGGTGGGTCGCGGCAGCAAGCCCGCGCCTTCTGCGATGGGCCCTACCGCCTCTTCCCACTCAATCGCCATGATGTGCGTTCCGGCCACGCCTTCGATTTCCTTGAGTTCCTGGATCAACTCGATGCAAATCTGGATACCTTCTGCTTTCCAGGCTTTGGAGCGAGCCTTCTTGTCCTCAGGTGTCAGGTCATCCTTGGCGATGTCCGCCCACTCCGCGCCTGCCGCCTCCATCCGGTCGATCAGTTCGTCGGGCACCAGCAAGCCGGGCACGTAGTTCTTCATGTAGCGGGCCATGCCGGGGCTCTTTAGCGGTCCCACACCGGCCAGGATGTACGTCTGCTCGTGCACGCCCAACTCGCGCACCTTCTCCATGTAGACCTTGAAGGCCTCGATGTCGTAGATGAGTTGCGTCTGGATGAAGCTGGCGCCCGCCTGCACCTTCTTCGCCAGGCGGTAGGGCCGGAAGTCCAGCGGGTCCGCGAAAGGCGCGGCTGCCGCCCCCACGAAGAAGCGCGGCTCCAGCCCTTTGAACGCGTCGCCGCACTCGAAGATGCACTCGTCGCGCATGTCGCTCACCATCCGCACCATCTGAATCGAGTCCATGTCGAAGACGTTCTTGGCGGTGGGGTGGTTGCCAAACTGCTGGTGGTCGCCAGAGAGGCACAGCAGGTTGCGCATGCCCAGCGCGTACGCGCCCAGCAGGTCGCTCTGGATCGCCAGCCGGTTGCGGTCCCGGCACGTCATCTGGACGACCGGCTCCAGGCCCTCCTGCACCACGATCGTCCCTGCGCCGATACTGGACATACGGACGATGGCCGTCTGGTTGTCGGTGATGTTAACCGCGTCGCAGTTGCCCTTCAGCAAAGCGGCTTTCTCGCGGATGACCTCGCCATCCGCGCTTTGCGGCGGCCCCAGTTCGCCGGTGACCGCGAAGTGTCCCTCGTGCAGAACCCGCTCCAGGTTGGAGCCGGACAGGTATCCGTTGCTGCTTGGTCCAGTCATCGTCTTATTCCTCGTCTTCCGCCTCTGCTATCAGGCGCAGGTCCTCGCGCACGATCTTGCGCGGTCCGCCGTCCCTTGAGGTCTTCCAGTTCTTGGGCGGCTGCAAGTCCATCAGGACCTCAAGCTTGCCCTTGCTCTCTAGATTGTCGTAGATCAACTGCCAGGCGCACGGGGTGTCGGGGTCGATCTCGCAGTGACCGTCCTCCGACCCGCCGCACGGGCCATTCAGCAGCGACTTCGAGCAGCGCGCGATGGGACAGATGCCGCCGGTCAGGCCGAGCACGCAGTCGCCGCAAGCGGCGCAGCGTTCCGCCCAGATGCCTTGCTCGGTAGGCAGGCCCAGGAAACTGGTGTTCAGGCCGGGCACCACCCAGGCATTGGGGAAATGCTCGGCCAGCGCCTGCACGCCGATGCCGCAGCCCAGCGAGAGCACCACGTCCACGCTGCCGACCTCGTCGGCGATCTGGTCCAGGTACTCCCACTCGCACTGGCGTTGGACGGTCACGTCGGTGACCGTTTTCTCGCCCCCGTCGAGCTTGGAGGCCATCCGCAGCGACGCCGCCGTGATGGCGGCCTCGCGCGCCCCTCCGGCAAAACACACCGTCACGCAGGTGCCGCATCCTACGACCAGCACCTTCTCGGCGTCGCCGACGAGAGATTTGATCTCTTCAAGTGGTTTCTGTTCTGCAACTATCATGATTTACCCTCTGTCACATTGGCTTCGGTGTTTGGGGCGGCGCGCAAGGGGCTTGGCCCCAGAGTCGACACCCGCTCGGCCATCTTCTCTGCCACGGCGACAAAATCACCTGCCATCGCCGCAGACATATTGAACATCTCTACGCGGTCCGGCTCCAGGCCGATCTGCGTCAATAACTCCTTCACCCGCTCTACCCGGCGTCTGGCGTTCACATTACCATCCTGGTAATGACAGTCTCCGGGCAGTCAACCCGCCACCATCACGCCGTCGATACCCTCCTCGAAGGCTTGCAGGGCCATCAGCACGTCCAGCTTGCCGGTGCACGGCAACTGGACGACTTTGATGGCCGGGGGGTACTGCATGCGCAGCCCTCCCGCCAAATCTGCGGCGGCGTAGGCGCAGTGCTCACAGCAATACGCGACAACCTGTAGTTTGTCCTCCGTCACCGTGTTTCTCCTTCTGGCACTGAGACCTTCTCCAGTGGTACGAAACCGGACGGTGGGCTTGCCAGCGCGTGGACCTTGGCAGCCATTTGGGCGTCCGTGTAGTGCATCAATTGGATGGCCCCTGCCGGGCATTCGGCGGCACAGGAGCCGCAGCCCTGGCAGACAGCCGCTTCGATGAACGCCGCGCCCACGATGTTGCCCACGCCGGTCAGGTCGGGTTTGATGAGCGGTATGCCGAACGGACACACACGCACGCAGGTCAGACAGCCGGTGCACAATGCTTCGTCCACCACGGCCACCTGCCCGCCTGCCTTCAGCGTGTCCTGGCTCAGCACGCGCGCTGCCCGTGCGGCGGCAGCTTGTGCCTGGATCATCGTCTCGTCCAGCAGCTTGGGGTAGTGGGCCATCCCGGCCATGAACACCCCGTCCGACGAGAAATCCACCGGGCGCAGCTTGACGTGCGCCTCCAGGAAGAACCCGTCGGCGTCCAGCGGCACTTTGAACAGCGCCGCCAGATCGTGGGCGTCGTCGTGTGGCACGACGGGCATGCTCAACACCACCATATCCGGCTCAAGAGCCAGCGCTTGCTGCAAGGTGGGGTCCCATGCCCGGACCTCTAACGTTCCATTGGCGCTCACCTCCGGGCGGTGCTCGTCGTCGTAGCGGACGAAGATCACGCCCTTCTCGCGCGCTTCGGTGTACAGCCGCTCCTTGAAGCCGTACGTACGAATGTCCCGGAACAGGATGGTGACTTCCGCCTCCGGTTTGATTGCCTTGAGCGCCAGCGCGTTCTTCAGCGCTACCGTGCAGCAGATCCGGCTGCAGAATTGGTCGGCGGGACCGACGCACTGAATCATGACGACGGAATCGGGGATGTCGTTACCCTCAGAAAGGGCCTCTTCAAATTCTTGTTGGGTAACGATTCGTGCGTCGGTCCCGTAGCCGTACTCCGGCCCACGGTATTCTTGCGCGCCCGTCGCCAGGATGGTCGCCCCGTGCGACACCTCGATCTGGCCGCCGTTCGCGCCTCGAATCGTGCTCTTGAAATTGCCCATGAATCCGCTTGAGTCCGCCACCGTGCTTTCCAGGTGGACGCTGATGTCTGGGTGGGCCTGCACCTGGGAGACCAGTTGCCCCAGCACAGCCTGCGGCGGTTTTTCGCTTTCGGTTGTGGTGTAGACGTGGCGCAGGTTGCCGCCCAGTTCATCCTGCTTTTCGACCAGGTGCACCGGGAAACCCTGCTCGGCCAGCGACAGCGCCGCCGTCATCCCGCCCACGCCGCCGCCCACCACCAGGGCCGTCTTCTCGACGGGCACGTCAACCGTGTGCTGTGGTTCGAGCAGCGCCGCCCGCGCGATAGCCATCCGCACGAGCTCCTTCGCTTTGTCCGTCGCCACGTCCCAATCGTCGGAGTGCACCCACGAGCACTGGTTGCGGATGTTCGCCATCTCGAACAGGTACGGATTCAGTCCGGCGGCGCGAATGCTGTCCTGGAAGAGCGGCTGGTGGGTGAGGGGGGTGCAGCTCGCCACGACCACCCGGTTCAGGCCGAGTTCTGCCACCTGCTCGGTGATGTGCTCGATGCTGTCCTGCGAGCAGGAGTACAGGTTAGTCTCGGCGTGGACGACGTTCGGCAGCGCGGCAGCGTACTCGGCCACCTCCGCCACGTCGAGGAATCCGGCGATATTCGAGCCGCAGTGGCACACAAATACCCCAATGCGCGGATCCTGTCCGCCGACCTCCAGTTCGGGCGGAAACTCCGGCACGGTGGTCAGCGTGAAGCGCGACGCGCCGATGCGCCCGGCTGCTGCTGCGGCGGCCCCACTGGCCTCCACCACCGATTCGGGGATATCCTTCGGTTCGCGGAACGGTCCTACCGCGTAGATGCCGGGACGGCTGGTCTCCAGCGGGTTGAACTGCACCGTGTGGCAGAAGCCGTATTCGTCCAGTTCGACCCCTAGCCGCTGCCCTAGCTGCCGCACAGATTCCGAAATCTCCATGCCAACCGACAGCACCACCATGTCGAAACGTTCGTCGAGCAGCGCTCCAGTTTCATCCTGGTAGTGCAGAATCAGGTCGTCGCTGTTGGGGTCCTCGTGCAGTGTGCTGATGCGGCAGCGCGTGTACTGGACGCCGTACTTGTCCTGCGCCCGTTCGTAATAGCTCCAATAGCCCTTCGAGAACGCGCGCATGTCCATCATGAAGACGTGGATGTCCAGGTCCGGCTCGTGTTCCTTCGCCATGATGGCTTCTTTGGTGGCGTACATGCAGCACACCGCCGAGCAATAATCGTGGCTCTGGTCGCGCGACCCCACACATTGCAGGAAGGCGATTCGTTTTGGCGTCCCGCCGTCGGAGGGCCGCTGGACGTGCCCCATCGTCGGACCCGACGCGGATAGCAGCCGCTCGAACTGGAGCGCTGTAATCACGTTCGGATAGCGTCCGTAGCCGTATTCCTCCGAGAGCTCGGCGTGATACACCTGGAATCCGGGGGCCAGAACGACTGCCCCTACTTGAAGCTGCTCTTCCTGCTCGACCATATTGTGGTCAATCGCGTCTGCGCCACAGGCGTACTCGCAGGCCAGACATTCTGCACAGATGCCGCATTGCAGGCAGCGTTGCGCCTCCGCCCTGGCCTGGCGCTCGGTCAGCCCCAGCACCACCTCGCGGAAGCTGGTCACCCGCTCTTCCATCGGCAGCAGCGCGGGTTCGGCAGGTGGCTGCAAGATAATCTCGCCGCGCTTTACCTTCTCGGCCAATTCCTGGCGGCTGAATTTCACGACGGGTGGAGCAGGCGCTTCTGGCTGCTCAAGCGCTTCGCCTTGCAGGTGGCGATGTATGGAGGTCGCCACCCGGTGGCCGAGCGCGACCGCTTCGATGATGAAGCTGGCACCGGTCTTGCGACCGCCGATCACGAACAGGCCGGGAATCTCGCTGGCGAGCGTGTTCTTATCCACGCCCAGATCGTCGAAACGCTCGTCCAGAAAATTCAGGTCCGAGAACTGGCCCACAGTGCCGATTACGGTGTCCACGTCGAGCGTGAATTCGCTGCCGGGCTTAATCTTCGGGCGGCGGCGACCCTGCTCGTCCACCTCCATCCCTTTGCCCGTCTCGGCCATTTCTACCCCGGCCACTTTGCCATTCTCTGACAGGATGCGCATGGCCGTCGTGCGTTCGAGCATGTGAATGCCCTCCGCCTCGGCAGCCTCGATTTCCTTCTGGTACGCCGGTAACTCGCCACGCGGGCGATCCAATGCCACGTAGACTTCGGAGGCTCCCAGTCGCCGGGCGACGGAAGCCGCGTCCAGCGCGGTGATCCCGCCGCCGATCACAGCCACGCGGTCCCCGGTGGTGATCGGCTCGCCCAGGTTGATCTTGCGCAGGAAGGTGGCCGCGGAAAGCACGCCCTCGGAATCTTCGCCCTCAAGTCCGAGCGAGTGGTCGCGGGAGGAGATGCCGGTCGCCAGGCAAACTGCATCGTAGCCCTCGTCGAGCAGCGCGGCAGGGTCTTCGATAGGCGTGTTGGTCTTGAGCACCACCCCCAGGGCCAGGATGTCGTCGATGTCCTGTTGCAGGACGCCTTTGGGCAGCCGGTGGGCCGGGATGCCAACCCGCATCATCCCACCTGCTACCGGCAACGCCTCGTATACGGTCACGCCGTAACCCATCTTAGCCAGATCGTGGGCGGCGGTCAGTCCCGCCGGTCCCGCGCCGACGATGGCGACCCATTCGGGCCGCGTGCGTGCGGCGGGTTCCACCGGTTCGCGTCCGTAGGCCTCGGCAAAGTCGACCACGAAGCGCTTGAGCGACATGATACCCACCGCCCCGTCAATCGGGGCGCGCGAGCAGTGTCCCTCGCAGGGATGGTGGCAGGTCCGCCCGCAAACGCTGGGGAAGGGATTGTCCTCTTTGATGACACGCAGGGCTTCCTTGTAGCGTCCCTCCGCGATCAAAGCGATATATCCTTGGGCGCGTTGCCCGGCGGGGCAGGCGTCTCGGCAGGGGGCCACGCCTCGTTTTTCGATGGCATAGGCTGCGGGGACGGCCTGGGAGTACAGGCGATAGGCGGCCTTGCGGTCCGCAAGCCCTTCTTCGTAGAGATCGGGCAGTGAAACCGGGCAGACCGCCGCACAGTCGCCGCAGCCGACGCACTTGGTCACGTCGATGTAGCGTGGATTCCGGCGCAGCGTGACACCGAAGTTCCCGGCCTCCCCATTGATGTCGAGGACTTCGGTGTCGGTGTGAATGTCGATGTTGAGGTGGCGTCCGGTGTTTACCAGCTTGGGGCTGATATTGCACATGGCGCAGTCGTTGGTTGGAAAGGTCTTATCCAGTTGCGCCATATGCCCGCCGATTGCCGATTTCTTCTCGACGAGGTGGACTTTGAATCCCTGGTCGGCCAGATCGAGCGCGGCCTGTATCCCAGCGATCCCGCCACCCACTACCAGGACGGCGCCGACCGGGCGTGACGGCGCGTCGATGGTGTGGCCCCCCTCCTTTGCTGGATTCTTGCTGGTCATGGCATCCTTCTCGCTTAGACTAATTGCCTTCACCGGCTAGATGACAGTCCCGCCACTTTGCGCCGTCGACGATCGCCCGGTTGGTCACCGTCGCGATGGACTGTCAGTTGTCCTCCGCCGCCCACTCTCGACGCCGCATCTCTGGGGTCATCAAGTCCCGTGGGATGATGACCGTGAAGCAGGCGCCGGTGCGGCCTTCTACATCGCTGTCCAGGTTCTCCACCAGGATTTGCCCTCTGTGAGCCTCGATGATCTTCTTGGCAATGGAAAGTCCCAGTCCCATGCCTGTTGTGTCCTGGATGTTGCTGGCACGGAAGAAGTCTTTGAAGATGTGTGGCAAATCCTCGGGTGGGATGCCGGGGCCTTCGTCCTCTACCTGGAATATCAAAGCGTCCGGCTCGTAGCGGGCGCGGAACGTTACCGAACTGCCCTCCGGAGAGTACCGGATTGCGTTGTTCAATAGATTGGTAAGCACCTGCCGTATCCGCCTACGCGCCCCAACGATCGGCTCGAAGGTCTGCGGTGGTTCAACTCTGATGCAAATGTTCTTCTCCGCCGCTGCCATTCGGATGTCCTCGATGGACTCGCTCCCGGCCTCGCCGGGATCGAACCATTCGAAGTCAGCCTGAATCTGCTCGCCGCGCATGCGCGCCAGGTCCACGACATCGCCGATCTGCGCTCTCAGATCGGTTACTCGCAGAATGCAGCGCTGAATCATGCGCTCCTGCTTTGCATTCAGGTCGCCTACAAACCCCCCAATTATCGTATTGAGATAGTTTTCGACGGCGGCCAGCGGCGAGCGCAATTCGTGCGAGACGATGGACAGGAAGTAGGTCAGCGTGTCGATAGCGTGTCGGTAGCGATCTGAGATCATATCGGCCAGCGTGGTCATCACTTTTACACCCGCGTCTGGGTGTGTTTGCAGATAGTCGCGCAGCGATTGGCCGTCTACCGCAATGACGCGTGTGGGTTCAACGCATACTGCAGACGTGGAATACGTCTGTTTGTGAGTAAGCGTCGAAAAGCCCGCCGCCTTGCCCGGGCCGACGTAGCCGACCGTGGCGTTGCGCGGAGTGGAGTGCCTGCCTAGCTGAACCCTCTTTTCCAGGGCAATTCGGCCACGTTCGATGATGTACATGCGGTCAGCCGGGTCGCCCTCAACGCGCAAGGCTTCGCCTTCGTGATGGTTTTCTTCCCAGCAGAACTCGGCAATAGCCACCAGGTCATCCTGGGTGAGTTCGCGAAAGATCTCTGAGCGACTCAAACGCTCTGCTATGACCGGGTAAAGAGATGCATTCTCAGCCATGACCTGCCAACAACCTCTCTACACGTCGAAGCAGTTCGTCCGGCCTGACCGGTTTTTCGACGTATTCCTGCACGTCCATCGCCATGCCGGTTTCCAACTCGTAGCGGCGGCGGCTGGCGTCTTCGACGACAGTCGTGAGCACCATGATGGGCACGCTGGCATAGCGGGGTTCGCTGCGCATCTCGCGGATCACGCCCCAGCCATCCATTCGGGGCATGAGCAAGTCCAGAATCAAGAGGTCTGGCACCTCCTCCGCGACCATCTCCATGCACTTCATACCGTCTCGCGCGGTTGCCAGACGATATGGCTGACTCTCCAGGATTGCCAGGATGCCTTCAAGAACGTCTGGGTCGTCGTCGACGATGAGAATATAGGTTTCCGGGTTCATGATTTTCCCCTCTCACAGGCCCATGCGAAGCTAGGTCTACTGTACGCAATTCGCCTGAACACACAAGTTCGGGCCATCAACTGAGAGAGCGCCTCTGGGACAACCTTTGCGACTATTCACCCGTACCGTTCGGCTTGAGCGGGCTTGGACCGATCTGCTTGATCTCTGCCGTCAACTCGGCGGCGGACCAGGCGAACTGGCCGCCCATAGCTGCCGATACGTTAATCATCTGGAGGCGTCGGCCTTCCAGGCCGATTTCTTCCAGCAGCTTTCTGATATGTTCAACTCGCCTGCGGGCGTGTAGATTACCTTCCAGGTAATGGCAGTCGCCCGGCAGTCAACCCGCCACCATTACGCCGTCGGCGCCGTCCTCGAAAGCCTGCAGCACGTAGAGCGGGTCGACCTTGCCGGTGCAGGGCATTTTGACCACCTTGATCGAGGTCGGATACTCCAGCCGCATCGAACCGGCCAGGTCGGCTGCGGCGTAGGCGCAGTAGTGACAACAAAAGGCGACGATGTCGGGTTCAAAGGACTTATCGCTCATCATATCTCCCGTCAGTCGGAAGGCTCTGTTACTTGCTTGATGCTGTCGAGCGGGACGAAACCCGCTGTCGTGGTTTCTTCGCTGAACAAGGCATCCACCTTTGCCAGCGTTTGGGCATCTGTATAGTGCATCAACTGAATGGCCCTGGCCGGGCATTCCGAGGCGCAGGTCCCGCAGCCGTGACAAACGGCTGGCTCGACGTAGGCCGCGCCGGTGATGTCCCCCACGCCGGTGAAATCGCTGGTGACTTTGGGTACGCTGTAAGGGCAGACGCGCACACACGTCAGGCAGCCGACACACTTGAGCGGGTCTATCACCGCCACCCGCGCATTGGTCAGCATCGTCTCCTGAGAGAGGATGAGGGATGCCCGCGAGGCGGCTGCCTGGGCCTGGGCGATCGTCTCGTCCAGGAGCTTGGGATAGTGCGCGCTCCCAGCCATGTACACGCCGTCTGCAGCGAAGTCCACGGGCCGCAGCTTGGCGTGGGCCTCCAGGAAGAAGCCATCCATGTCCACCGACAGCTTCAACAGGCTTGCCAGTTCTCTGGTGCCTTTGGGCGCGACAACCGGCGTGCTCAACACCAGCAGGTCAGGCGTCAATTCCAAATCCCTGCCGAGTATCGGGTCCTGCATCCTGATCGTCAGAGGGCTGTCCGTCTGCTCATCTGGTAATTCCACCTGAGGCTTGCGGTCAAAGTCGAAATGGACGAACCTGACCCCAGCCCGCCGTGCCTCGGTGTACAATCGCTCTTTGAAACCATAGGTGCGGATGTCGCGGTATGCGATGGTGACCTCGGCGTTCGGGTTCAACTCCTTGAGCTTGAGGGCATTCTTTAGCGCGGTGGTGCAGCAAAGACGGCTGCAGAACTGTTCCGCCGGGCCGACACATTGGATCATGACCACCGAGTCGGGCGGGTCGGTCTCGCCGGCCAGGCGGGCCTCGAACTCCAGTTGGGTCAGGATGCGCGGGTCTTTCCCGTATCCGTATTCCGGTCCTTTGTATTCGACGCCGCCGGTAGCCATGATGATGACGCCGTGCTGCACCTCGGCTATCTGGTCGCCGCTTGCCAGCTTGGAGGTGAAATTCCCCTGGAAACCGTCCGTCTCCTTCACCTCTGTGTTCAGATAGACTTCTATCAAGGGATGCTCTGACACCCTGGCCTCAATGTCTGCGAGATACTCTTGTGGCGACCGGGCGGTCCCGTTCCCATTTGCGCCGTTGGTCGACACGAAGTAGTGCAAGTTACGCAGATTGCCGCCCAGGCTATCGGCCCGTTCCACGATGTGAGCCGGGAAGCCTTGCTCGGCCAGCGTGAGCGCAGCAGTCATCCCGGCTGCGCCGCCGCCGATGATGAGCGCAGCCTTGTTGACCGGCACTTCGGAGGTCTTGAGAGGCTCAAGCTGGGCCGCCCGCGAGACAGCCATCCATACCAACTGCTTGGCCTTTGACGTTGCGCCGTCCCAGTCATTTGCGTGGATCCACGAGCACTGGTTGCGGATATTGGCCATCTCGAACAGGTGGGGGTTAAGCCCGGCCTGGCGGATGGCATCCTGGAACAGCGGCTCGTGCGTGATTGGCGTGCACGAGGCCACCACCACCCGGTTTAGCGCCAGTTCCTTGGTTTTCTCGATGATGTGGGCGATGGTGTCCTGGGAGCACGTGTACAGATTGTCCTCGGCGAAAACCACGCCAGGCAGCGACTTTGCATACTCGGCCACGTCTGGCACGTCCAGGTAGCCGCCAATGTTGCTGCCGCAGTGGCACACGAACACCCCGGTGCGTGTCTCTTCGCCTTCCACCTCGCGTTCGGGCGGGTACTCTTGCTTTTCGGCCAGTGTGTACCGCGCCGGAGCCAGCAGTTGCGCCGCCGCAGCCGCCGCCCCACTGGCTTCGATCACCGTTTCAGGGATGTCCTTCGGTTCGCGGAACGGACCCGCCACGTAGATGCCCGCCCGGCTGGATTGCAGCGGGTCGAACAGTGTGGTGTGGCAGAAGCCGTACGAGTCGAGTTCGATCCCCAGCTTGTGGGCGAGGTCTTTCACCGAATCGGAGATCTCCATCCCCACCGACAGAACCACCATGTCGAACTCCTTCTCGACGATCTGGTTGGTTCCTTCGTACGGCGCGGAGTAGCGAACCATCAGGTTCTGCGTCGCAGGGTCTTCTTTGATGTCGCTGAGTCGGCAGCGCGTGTATTTGACGCCGTACTTCTTTTCGGCGCGGCGGTAGTATTCCTCGTACCCTTTGCTGTAGGCGCGGGTGTCCATAAAGAACACCTCGCAGGTCACCTGGCCGTCGCCGTCGCCGTCACGAGCTTCGGTCATGGCGTGCTCGATCGTCATGATGGCTTCTTTGGCAGCGTACATGCAGCACACCGACGAGCAGTAGTCGTGGCTCTGGTCGCGGCTGCCCACACACTGCAGGAACGCAATGCGCTTGGGATTGCTCTCGTCGGATGGACGGTGGATGTGGCCGTGCGTGGGGCCGCTCGCCGACATCATGCGCTCATATTGCATTGAAGTGACCACGTTCGGATACCGGCCCAGCCCGTATTCCTCCGAGAGTTGGGCGTTGTAAACCTGGTAACCGGGTGCCAGGATGACCGCGCCGACGTTGACGTCTTCCTCGCGCTCCACCATGTTATGGTCAATCGCGTTCGCGCCGCAGGCGAACACGCAACTCATGCACTCCGAGCAGATACCGCAGGACAGACAGCGTGCCGCCTCAAGCTGCGCCGACTCGTCGTCGTACGTCCCCTCGACCTCGGCGAAGCCCTGGATACGCTGCTCCACCGGCAGTTCCGGCATCGGCACGCGTGGCTGTGGGGTGATGAGCCCCCCCGCGATTTTCTGCTCGATTTCCTCGGCGGACATGTGCACCACTGGCAGGTCGGGCTTGGGCGGCGGCTCCAACTGGTCGCCTTGCAGGTAGCGGATGATGGATTCCGCGGCCTCGTGCCCGCTCGCCACCGCTTCGATGACGAACGCCGTGCCCGATACGCTGTCGCCCGCCGCGAATACGCCGGGGCGCGTCGCCGCCAGCGTGTTCGGGTTGATGGCGATAGTCTTGCGCTCGGTCAGGCCGACACCCGCGTCGTCGGGGATGAAGGCCAGGCCGACGCGCTGCCCCACCGAGAAGATGATCGTGTCACAGTCGATGACGTGGGAGGAATCGGGGATCTTCTCGACGCTCAGGCGGCCTGTCTCGTCAAAACTGAACGATTCGACGAGCTGGCATTCCAGGCCGCTGACGTGTCCGTTCTCGTCGCCCAGGATTTGCTCGAACGTGCGCCCGGTGTGGAGGACGATGCCCTCTTCCTCTGCCGCCTCGACTTCCCACGTGTGAGCGGGCATCTCGTCGCGGCTTTCCAGGCAGGCCAACTGGACCTCGGAGCCCAGCCGCACCGCCGATCTCGCCACGTCGAGGGCCACGTTGCCGCCGCCCAGCACCAGCACCCGCTTGCCGAGCGGTGGCACGTCGCTTGCGCCGTTCTCGTACTTGCCCAGGCGCACGTCGCGCAGAAAATCGGTGTTGATAATCACCCCGTCTCGGTCTGCGCCAGGGATGGGCAGCCGGATGCCTTCGTGCGCGCCCACGGCGATCATCACCGCCTCGAAGCCCTCGTCGAACAGCGCGTCCAGGTCCTCGACCCGGTGGTTCAGCCGCAGGTCGACGCCCAGGTCCACGATGTCCTGTACTTCGCGCTCGATGATCTCGGCGGGCAGCCGGAACTCGGGCACGCCCAGCCGCAGCATCCCCCCGGCCACCGGCATGGCCTCGAACACCGTCACGCTGTACCCGGCCATTGTCAGGTCCTGCGCCGCCGTCAGCCCGGCTGGCCCGGCCCCGATGATGGCGATCCGCTCGTCGTACAGCCGCTCGGGGGCCTCGACGGGCTGTCGCTCCTGGGCGTAGACCTTGTCGGTCACGAAGCGCTTCAGCGCCCGGATGTTGACCGGCTCGTCCACCAGCCCGCGATTGCAGGCCGTCTCGCAGCGATGGTTGCAGATCCGCCCGCAGATGCCAGGAAAGGGGTTGTCCATCTTGATGACGCGCAGCGCGTCGTCCCAGCGACCTTCGCGGATGAGCGCGATGTACCCCTGCGCGCGCTGCCCGGCGGGGCAGGCGTCTCGGCAGGGAGCGATGCCCCGTTTCTCGATGGCGTAGGCGTTGGGGACAGCCTGGGGGTACAGTTTGAAGGCGGCGTGGCGGGGAACCAGTCCCTCGTTGAAATCGTCGTACACGATGACCGGGCAGACCTCCGCGCAGTCGCCACACCCAACGCAGGTGAGGGAATCGATGTAGCGTGGCTTGCGCCGCACGTGCACATTGAAGTTGCCCGCCTCGCCCCCGACGTCGAGCACTTCGGTATCGGTCATGATGTCGATGTTGGGGTGACGCCCGACCTCGACCAGTTTCGGCGAGATGGTACACATCGCGCAGTCGTTGGTCGGGAAGGTCTTGTCGAGTTGGGCCATCTTCCCGCCGATGGCCGACTTCGTTTCGACCAGGTGCACCTTGAAGCCCTGCTCGGCCAGGTCCAGCGAGGCTTGCATCCCGGCAATGCCTCCGCCTACAACCATCACTGCGCCCACGGGCGGTTTGCCGTTATTGCCGTTAGGCTTTGTCACTGCACTATTTACCGTTTCTGTCGGTTTCGGCACGTCGTTTCGGGAACTTGGCAGGTCCAACGATGGTGCTCCCATGTGAAATGGCCAAAAGAATAGAGGGACAGGCAACAGCGCGGGGAGTGAGGCCCTCTCCTGAAAACACTATATGAGGATGTTATGCTACAGTCAAGGTGATTTTTGTCACAATTAAGCGTGCATATGGTAATGACACCATCTGCGGCGCGTTTTGGTCAGCCAGTTTGTAAGTGAGATTTGTGGTGAATGCTGCTGTCCGACGAACAAGCAATTCCAGCCAGCACAAAGGCTGGCTGGGGAACGACTAATTCGTGCTTCGCTGTCGAGGGCTGGTCGGGACGTTCTGACTGCGTTTTGAGCCGTGGAATGAATTCCCCGATCTCAGAATGCCAATGGGTGCTGCGCTACGTTACACGCCCAGCAGGCTCTTGGCTGTGTTGGCCGCGCTGCTGGCGTCGGGAGCATACCCGTCCGCGCCGATGCTGTCTGCGAAATCCTGCGTCACCGGCGCGCCCCCGACCATGATCTTCACCTGGTCGCGCACCCCGGCCTCATTCAGCGCGGCGATGGTGGTCTCCATGCTGGGCATCGTAGTTGTCAACAATGCCGACATGCCAATCAACTGCGCGCCGTCTTTCACCGCCGCCACAAATCGTTCGGGCTTGACTTCCGTGCCCAGGTCCTTCACCTCGAACCCGGCCCCCTCCAACATCATTGCCACCAGATTCTTGCCCACGTCGTGCAGGTCGCCTTGCACCGTGCCAATCGCCACTCTCCCCAGTGGCTCGACGCCCGACTGCGTGAGCAGAGGCTTCAGCACGTTCATCCCGCTCTGCATGGCCCGCGCGGCGACCAGCATCTCCGGCACGAAGAAATCGCCGCACTCGTAATTCTCCCCGACGGTCGCCATGGCCGGAATCAGCGCTTCGCCTAAGATGATCTCGGCCTCCAGGCCCTCATCCAGTGCTTGCTGGACCATTTCGCCGATGCCATGGATATTGCCATTGATGACTTCTTCTCTGATGTCGTCCAGGGTGCTCATTAAGAAGCTCTCTTTCGTTGTGGTAGCACGTGAGCGATGTACACGAGAATGTACAGATTTTAACGAATAACATCCGTTTAGGCGCGTCTCAGTGCCGTTCCTACAGGGCCGTGTGGTTATCCGCGCGTCAGGTCGACGGTGGAATCGAACTCTCGTGCGATGGCCGTGACCAGGTCTACCATTTGGCGAATGTCAGTTTCGTGGCACATGGAAATGGAGGAATGGCTGTAACGATGTGGCAGCGACAACCCGGCAATGACGTAGCCCATCTCGCCCAGGTATAGCTGGAAGGCCGGATCGGTAATCACGCCGATAATCACCTCTCGCTGGAGCGGAATGCCGTTCCGGCCTGCCACCCCCTCGATGAAGCGTCTGAGCTTCGGCGACGAGAACATCCCGCCGAGGGTGCCGCGTCCGTGGAAGTCCATCATCTTGATGGCCGGGCCGCCCCGGAGCGCTACCGGGTGGAGATTGCCGCCGGTTGGGGTGTCGGTGGCAATGGTGATGTCGAGCGAGATGATGGCGTCGGGCCTGGTGCGGGTCACGGTTGGCAGCGAACCGCGAATGCTGAATTCCTCCAACACGGTGAACGCGAACACCAACGTGCAGGGCGGCGGGGACTCCTTGAGGTGTTCGACGACGCGCAGCAGCGTATAGACGCTGGCCCGGTTGTCGAGTGCCTTGGAGCAGATTTGTCCATCGCCAAACAGGTGGAAATTGGGATGGTAAGTGACCGGGTCCCCGACCTGGATGCCCGCCTCCGCCACCGCTTCGCGGCTGGGCAGCCCGACGTCGATGTACATGTCGTGGACGTTAGGAACCACGAATTTCTCGTCGCGCGACGTGATGTGGTGCGATTTCGTTGCCACGTAGCCTGGCACCAGTTCGTCAGCGTCGGTCAGAACGTCCACTCGCTGGCCCAGCAGGCTCTTTTCGGGGACGCCGCCGACCCGCTCGAACAGCAGAAATCCGTCCGGCGTGACGTTGCGCACGATCAGACCCAACTCGTCCATGTGCGCTTGCAGCATCAGGCGGTACTCTGGTTGCTCGCTGCCCGGCATGATCCCGGTGACGTTGCCCAGGTTATCCACCACGACCTCGTCCAGGACCGGCGTGATGGCATCGCGCACGAAGCGGGTCATGGCGTCTTCGCGGCCCGAAACGGCGTGAAGGGCGCACAGTTCTTCCAACAACGACCATTCTTCAGCCGAATTCATCTGAATCAATCTCCTGACAATAAGAAGGAGGAACTGGCCCGGCGGACCAGTTCCTCACATCTACACGGTAGCGAGTAGCGAAGTTGAAACTAGGCGAACAGGCGGCCCACTTGCGTGAGCACCCAGGCAATCCAGTTGCCGCCCGACAGGCCGGTGATGAGCGTTGCGCCCTCCGGGAACTCGTAGCCGATATCGGTGGCGACCTCGGTCAGCAGCGGCGCGAAGAACGAGGAGATGTAGACGACCATCACCATGATAATCGTGCCGTACAGGACCGAGCGGAAGAAGTTACCCTTGGTGAGCGGAGGCACCATCGCGACGAAGAAAGCCGTCGCGGCCAGGTCGGCGAAGGGCAGAACGCGGTTGCCGGGCAACACGAACGACAGGAAGAGAGTGATCGGGATCAGCAGAATCGCGGCGGAGATGGTGATCGGGTGGCCGATCAGAATGGCCGAGTCCAGGCCGACGTAGAACTCGCGGCCTTCGAAGCGCTTCTGCATGAACTGGCGGGCCGCCTCCGAGAGCGGGGTCAGCCCTTCCATGAAGATGGCGATGATGCGCGGGACGAGCAGCATCACGGCACCCATCTGCACGGCCAGTAGCAGCGCGTCTCGCCAGCCTGCGAAACCGTAGGCGACGATGCCCAGCAGGAGGCCGAGCACGGAGCCGAGCACCAGCGGCTGGCCGATGACACCCAGGTTCTTGCGGATGGTCTCTTCGTCCCACTCGATGTCGCGCAGGCCAGGGATGCGGTCTACGATGGCATTGAGGAGCAGGATGATAGGCACACTGGTGATGGCCCATCCCTGAGGGATCGAAATGCCGGGAATCTTGAAGAACTGTTGCACCCGTTCAGCTGTAAGGTCGCCAATCAGCAGGGCGACGACACAGTGGATACCGGCTGCAATCAGCCCCAGCCACAGTTTGCCGCCGCTGACCAACATGACCAGCGAGCCGGTGAAGGCGAAGTGCCAGAAGTTCCAGATGTCTACGTTGAGCGTCTTGGTCAGCCCGGTGAACAGCATCACCAGGTTGATGCCGAACGCCAGCGCGATGACCAGCGCGCCTACGCTCGTGCCAAAAGCGATGGCGGCTGCCACGCCCCAGCCCACGTCGACAGCATCTCGTTCGACGCCCGTGCGCGCGATCAGCGCTTTGGTGGCCGGGTCGAGCGCGCCGATGAGCAGGCCGATGACGAGGCCAAGGCCGATGAAGGCCACGCCAACCGTCAGACCTGAGATGACCGCTCTGCCTACCTTCTGACCAAGTATGACTCCCAGGATGAAGATCACGATGGGCAGCAACACAGGCGTGCCCAGACCGGTTAGAAAATCACCTATGGCTTGAATGCCTTCCATGGTATTACCCCCCTGTGGTAGTTCGTAGCGAAAAAAGTTAATCAGGCTTCGGTGTCGGTGTATGAATCAACTTCTCTCAACCTTGCTTCGATCTGATCGATCACCTCCTCCAGACCTACTCCGGTCAGAAAGCCCAGGCCGTTGATAACCGGGACATCCAGGTCAAATGGCACCTGGGCAGTAGCAACCACGACGGATGCGCCGCTGACCATGCTGGGGACCTCGGCCACTCTGCACTGGACAATGTGCACCTGGAAGCCGCGTTCTTCGAGCACTTCCTGCACTTTCATGGCGACGTGTGTGGACGTGGCGATGGCGGTCCCGCAGGCCACGACGATCTTGTGTAAGCGACTCACCCAAATCCTCCAAGTGGCATGTGCAAAGGGAAGAAGGCGTTGTGTCTACAACTCATCTTCTAACACGTTACGAAATGTGGTCTCGAACATCCAGATGTCGTACTCGTACACGTCGTCAAAGGGTGGGGGAACGACGGCGGTCAGACGGAACTTACGAGAATCGACCTGCTCTTTGAAGCGGTCAGGGACGTTGGCGTGATCGCCGAACTGCGAATAGACGATGATGACCTCGGTCTGGTCGGCGTCTTTCAGCGCGTCGAGCTTCTGGACGGTCGCGTCCGTGACAGACTCGGTCTCGCAAATGGCGAGCATGGTCATGTCCTCGCCAACGGCGGCCACGTCCACCTCCAGGCTCTGGCCGTTCATTTCCAGTTGCGGTTGTATGTACACGTCGGCGTAGCCAGACTTCGCCAGCGAGCGGGCGACGTAGAAGCGGAGGATGTGACGCAAGTGTGCGTCTTCAGACGGCGGCTTCGTGATTGCCGTGCGAAAATCCACGTAGGTTTCCATGTTGGAGAGGTCAGCACGCCTATCTTGGTTTGCCTCGGGGTCAACCTGGATTTGCATGTCGCTCTTCCCTTCAATAGGTGCGGGGTTACATAGGCCGCGTTTTGTTTGCACCACGTTCCAGCCAGAGACAGGGCTTGGCTGAAAAGGCTGTTTACTATGTCAGCGCGATGTGACAGGTGACGCGAAAAGATACAGGCAGAGGGGTTAGCTGCATCATGAGGCTGCGTGACAGGTGCGAGTCAACTACCCGGTTTTGTGCCAGTATCCTCCTCCCAGTGGGGCTTGCTTTGAGTGTACGTTTGAAGCGTGTGTTGACCTTAGCCTACGCGAAGATAAGCGGATTTTGAATGGAGAATACTCCTTCTATGAGTATGACATTCCTCGTATCTATACAATCTACGCCAAAAGTATTGCGCTGTCAATTGCATCTTTCGCGGTCCCGTCCGGTGAAACTTCGTTACCCGTCAGACGTATAGATACTTGTGCGCATGCCGGTGCTGGGATTGGCGAGTCGCTTCGAACTTGATGACACGTAGCGAGCCGGATATATTACCCACCTCCGAATGCCACAACAGGAGCCAGTGTGCCCCAACTGCACCGGAATACAGACGAGCCACGATAGTTGAACGTGCGAGGTGAAACAGACGCATCATGGTGAGCCTGCGCTGGCGCAAAGTGCTGCGCGACCTGTGGAGTCAGAAAGTGCGCACCATCCTGGTGGTCCTTTCGATTGCGATAGGTGTGTTCGCCGTCGGCATGATCGCCAACACGCAAGCCATTCTGGCCCGCGAGTTAGCCGAGGAGTATTGGGCCAGCAATCCTTACCATGCCATCATCTATATGGAGGACTTCGACGAGCGCGTCGTCCGCATGGTAGAGTTGATGGAGAGTGTCGCGGACGCCGAGGGGCGGCGCAGCGTGAACGTCAACCTCCAGACCGGGCCAGACGAGTGGCTCGAAACCACGCTGTATGCCGTCCGAGACTTTGAAGACGTTGGCATCGCGAAGATCTGGTGGGAGAGCGGCCGGTGGCCGCCGCAACGGCGTGACATCGTCATCGAGCGAGGCTCGCTCGACATCACCAATGCCCAGGTGGGCGACACCGTCGTGGTCGAGACGCTGGATGGCGAAGAACGCGACCTGCGGATGGTGGGCGTGGTGCACGATCTGGATCAGGTTCCCTCGACCTTCACGGCTGAAGCGGTGGCCTACGTGACGCTTGAGACGCTGACCGTGCTGGCCGAGCCGACTGACTTCACCGAGCTGTACGTCGTTCTGGACGGCGATAACCTGACCGAGGATGACGTCGACCAGATGGTCACCCAGATCAGAGACGACCTGGACCGGCGAGGCGTGGAAACCTACGGCGCTTACATCCCCGACCCAGGGCGACACTGGGCGGACGAGGTGCTGCAAACGATGCTCGTCATTCTGGGCATCCTGGGCTTTTTCTCCCTCCTCCTGAGCGGCTTCCTGGTAATCAACATCATCTCGGCGCTGATTGCCGGGCAGACGCGCCAGATCGGCATCATGAAGGCCATCGGGGCGAGCGGCCCTCAGGTGATGGGCATCTATTTCGCTACCGTTTTGATCCTGGGCTTCCTGTCGCTGGGCATCGCGGTGCCGCTGGGGTCGCTGGCGGCCAACGCGCTGAGCAACTATCTCGCCAACCTGCTGAATTTCGATATTGTCAGCTACGCTATCCCACTGAGGGTGCTGGCGCTGCAAGCCGGTATCTCTGTCGTGTTGCCGCTTCTGGCGGCGCTCCAGCCGATCATACGGGGAGCGCGCGTCCCGGCGTACGAGACAATCTCGGATTACGGGTTGGGCAAGGGCCAGTTCGGAAGCAACTGGATTGACCGCTTGCTGGAAAAGGTGCGGGGCATCCCCCGCCCGGTACTGCTGTCGTTGCGCAACACCTTCCGGCGCAAGGGCCGCCTGGCGCTGACACTGACCACGCTGACGCTGGGTGGGGCGATGTTCATCGCGGTGGCCAGCGTGCGCAACGCGATGTTCTTCGAGATGGACAATCTGCTGCGCTACTTTGACTACGACGTGGACGCCGACTTTGAGGACCCGCAGAGCTTTGCGGCCATCGAGAAAAGGGCGCTTGAGGTGCCGGGCGTGGTCAGCGCGGAAGCCTGGGTGATTACTGGGTCGCGGCGGCTTCGCGCCGACGGCAGCGAGAGCAACAGCGTGTTCGTGCAAGGCCCACCGCACGATACCGCCAATATCGACCCGGTACTGGTGGACGGGCGCTGGATTGACGAGGCGGACACCAACGCGCTCGTGGTCAACCAGGATTTCCTCAAAGAGGAGCCGGATGTCCAGATTGGCGACGAGATCGTGCTGCTGTTCGGCGAAAAAGAGGAGACGTTCGAGGTCGTTGGCATCGCCGGGCGTGCCTTGTTTGAGGGGGCCTTCGCCAACCGCGAGTATCTCTCGAAGGTGATGGGGAACCTGGGCCGGGCCACTCGCCTGACCGTGCGCACGGAACAAAACGACCTGGACTACCAGTCGCGGGTGGCGAAGGACCTGGAGGAGCACTTCCAACGGTCCGCCATGCCTGTCAGGGACACAGATACCCTGGCCTCGATCCGCGAGACGATGGTCTTCCAGTTCAACATTTTGGTGACGCTCCTGCTCATCATGGCGATGGTGTTGATCGTGGTGGGCGGACTGGGATTGGCGGGCACGATGAGCCTGAACGTGATCGAACGCACGCGCGAGATCGGCGTGATGCGGGCGATTGGCGCGCCAACCGGCTCGGTGCTGAACGTGGTGCTGTCGGAGGGGCTGACGATTGGCTTCCTGGGATGGCTGCTGGGCATCATCGCTTCGTACCCAATGAGCGTGGGGCTGACCAGGGCGGTGGGCGACGCGTTTTTCGAGGGGCCGATTCAGTTCAGCTACTCGTTTGTGGGTGCCGCCGGGTGGTTGGCGCTGGTGCTGGTGATTTCGGCGCTGGCGGCGGTGATACCGGCCTCTTCGGCGTCGCGCATCACCGTGCGGGAGGCGCTGGCCTACGAGTAGCGGTGGTCTGCGGGTGCGAAGGGCGCGCCGGTCAGAGCACAGCACAAAAAGAACCGCTTGACGGTGATGTCGAGCGGCTCGAATTCCTCGTGGGGTGACCGGTGGGATTTGAACCCACGATCTCCTGAGTCACAGTCAGGCATGTTAACCACTACACCACGGTCACCGAGTGAGCGCATTCTACCATGCGGCTCCCTTCTCTGCAATGACGATCCACACCTCGCTGCCGGGAAGGCGCTCCGTGATGGACCGGACCTGGAACCCTGCCTGGGTAAACCGGGCTTCCAGGTCAACCGGCCACGGACCGCGCTGCCCGGTGATCGTGTACAGCCATTCCAGGAAGCGTACTAAAACGTTCGTGATCTCCAGACGCCCGTTGGGCACCAGGACCAGCCGTCCGCCCGGCTTCAGCACGCGCTGGATGTCGCTTAGTGTCTCCGGCTGGATGATGAACTCTGTGGGGAAGGTCGCGACAACGCCGTCGAATAGCGCGCCGGGGAAGGGGAGGTGCTGGGCCATGCCGCGCACCAGCTTTGGCGAGTGGCCCGCGCGGCGCAGCTTGCGCCGGGTGATGCGACCCATGTAAGGCGACAAATCGAAGCCGATAGTGCGCCGCCCGGCAGCCAGCAGGTCCAATTGCAGGTCCCCGGTGCCGTGTGCCAGTTCCAGGATGAGCGCGTCGGCGTCGGTGGGCAGGTGGGGAATGCTGGCTCGCTGCCAGGCCCGCCAGTGGCCCAGCGACACGCTCCAACTGACCCAGTCGTACGTCCAGGCCATTTCGTTGTACAGCAGCCGGAAGCCGAAGCGTACCAGCCGCCACCACAACTCATCTTGCTGCAAAGGGATCAGTTCAATCCTCCCCACAAGAAACAGCCCCCGCGGTATTGGCGGAGGCTGTGTTAGTGCGCGTGCTGGCGCTTAAATCTCGACGAAATACGAGTGGCAGGCCCGGTCGATCAGGTCCTTGGTCAGCACTGCCGGCACGCCCAGATAGTCGGCGATGTCCACCAACTGGTTCAGGATGTCGCGGGGATGCACGGCGCGCAGCTTGCGGTCCTGGCTGATGTACCACTCTTGCAGCAGGTAAGCCAGCCCCTTATCTGTGTACTCGACACCTTTGGCGACGCACACCCGCTTGAAGATCTCGCGGAACTCCTCAAAGGAGGGGTCGCCGATCTCGATCTTGTGGCGAATGCGCCGCAGGAAAGCCTCGTCCACGAGGTCGCGTGGCTCCAGGTTGGTCGAGAAGACGATCATCACGTCGAAGGGCACCTCCAGCTTGCGCCCGGTGTGCAGCGTCAGGTAATCGACCCGCTTTTCGAGCGGCACAATCCAGCGATTGAGCAGGTCGCGCGGGCGCACCTGCTGGCGGCCAAAGTCGTCGATGAGGAACATCCCGCCGTTGGCCTTAACCTGGAAGGGGGCTTCGTAGAACTTGTTCGTCGAGTCGTAGACCAGGTCCAGGCCATCCAGCGTCAACTCGCCGCCGACGATGATGACCGGTCTTCTGATTCTGATCCAGCGCGGGTCGCGTTTGGCGCCCTTCTTGAGTTGGCCGGTGCCGGGCTTCTCTACCACTTCTTCCTCGATAGGCTCGTGATTCACGCTATCGAAAATCTGGACGATCTGTCCGTCGATGTCGATGGCGTAGGGAATATACATATCCTTCCCTAAGACCAGCCGTCCCACCGCCTCGGAAATGGTCGTCTTGCCGTTCCCCGGCGGGCCGTACAGGAAGATGGACGCCGCCGAGTTCACAGCCGGCCCCACCTTGTTCAGAATCTCTTCTGAGACCACCAGGTGCCTCAGTGCGGCCACCATCTCAGCCTGGTTGACACTGGTCTTGTACTGCTGGTCCATGATAGCTTGTGAGTAAGCCTCAAGCGTCACCGGCGCGGGCCCGGCGTACTGCGAGCGGTCCAGAACCTCGCGCGCCTTGTTGGAACCGGCCTCGGTGATGACGTACTGGAATGCCCCCTCGCCAAAACCGCCGGTGCCCTTCACCTCGACCCACTTCTCACGCTTCAGGAGTTCCATCACCTGGTCCATGATGCCGGTGAACGGCAGCTTGATAATCTCGGCCATCTGGTAGCCGGTCTTGAAGCCGCTGAAATACAGTATCTTGATCGCCAGGTCGGCCAGCGCAATCATATTGATGCCGGTATCTTCGATGGTGGCGATAGTCGGCGGCTTCCAGAGCGACCTGGGCTTGATGCCCTCTCCGCCCGTCTGGCGAGCCTGTGACTGTGCCTGTGCTTGCTGTACGGCGGCCAATCTCTCTGTCATGATGCCATTCCTCTCCGCACCAGACGACAACTTGAAGCTGTTGCGCTGGTGAAGTCTCTATACCAGTAGTGAATGCCCGAAAAAAGATGGCGTTAGCCTAAGGCCAGTATAGCTGTTCGCTTTTTAGGGGGCAACTATGCTGTGGGACTATTGTTATGGTGGAGGTCCTGCGTCGTGGGTACCGTGTGTGCTGCTGGGGCCAGCAAGGTTGCTCGCGGTAAGCCGCTGAAACGTAGTTCTTAAGGACTTGATAGGGGATGGTCTTGACGGGTGGTGGTATAATCGGGCAGCTATGACCACAGATACACACCCCCTGTTGCAGCATATCCACTGGCTGGGCCATTCGTCATTTCGCATTGGCGACCCCGCCAGCGACGACCCGGTCCTCTATATTGACCCCTGGCGCTTGCGGGACGATGAACCGCCTGCCGACGTCATCCTAGTCAGCACCGATACCTACGACCACTGCTCCCCGCCCGACATCGCCAAGATCCGTACCCCGGACACCATCGTCGTCGCCAGCCCGGCGGCGGCCAAGGTGCTGGGGCCGGGGACGATCGTGCTGCGCGTCTGGCAGAGCGCCCCGACGATTGGCGGTATCTCGCTGCGCGCGGTACCTGCCTACAGCCTGGAAAAGGCATCGCTGGCGAAAGCTAACGAGAGCGTGGGTTTCCTGATAACCTTTTCAGACTACAGCGTCGTCTACTTCGCCGGAGATACCGACCACATCCCGGAGATGGCCCGCATCAATTGTGACGTCGCCCTCTTGCCCGTCGATGGCCTGTACACGATGACCGCCGAAGAAGCGGCCCAGGCCGCCCGGCAGATTCGCCCCCAGGTGGTCGTCCCCATGCATTTTGGCTCCGGCGCGGCGGGCACGCGCTACGACGGCAACCGCTTCTGCGATCTGGTCAAGCCGCCCGTCCAGGCGGTGCTGCTGGCGAACGAGGGCAAGGCGATACCGCCTACCGGCCCGCTGGGCTGAGACACAGCGCGAGTTGGCCGTCCGGCCAGCTCGTAGTATCCTGACCAAACAATCTAGCGTGGAGGCAAGCAATCCTGGGCTGGGATCCCCTCCCAGGTAGTCAGAGAGGAGCTCCGTGACTACCGTTTCCTACCAACCCCGCTACGAGAAGTCCTACGCATTGGTCATCGGCATTGACAACTACAAACACGACAGCGTCCCCGACCTGGAAACCGCGCGTTTTGGTGCTGAGGCTGTCGCGGAGGTGCTGCGCGACACCTACCGCTTTGACGAGGTGGTCGCGCTGTACGATGCCGCCGCGACCTGGGAGGCCATCAGCGACGCCTACACCGGCCTGCGTGCCAGGACGAAACCCGACGACCGCTTCGTGATCTACTTCGCCGGGCACGGGGCGGGCATGGAGGGCAAGGTCCGTGTGGAGGGCCACCTGCTGGCCCACGACTCCGACCACACCCGGCACTACCGCATGCTGCGCATGGGCGACCTGGTGGACCCCAACTACATGACTGCCAAGCACGCGCTGGTCGTGCTCGACTCGTGCCATTCCGGGCTGGCTGTCACCTACGAAGCACCGCGTGCTCCCGCACCCTCTAACGACCCCCGCAAGGCGCTGGCCCACTTCCTGACACGGCCCGCCTACCAGGTCATCGCCTCGGCCAATGCCTACGAGACGGCCACCGACGCCGGGCTGCTGGAGGGGCACACCCCCTTCACCGGCTACCTGCTGCAAGCCCTGGCGGGTGAGGACGACGCCAGCCGCGACCCGGTGACCGGCCTGCTGACTGCCGCCAGCACGGCGGCCTACGTGCAGAGCAGCGTGGCCTCGTACCACCGCAACTGGCAGGGACCGCAGACGGGCATCCTGCCCGGCGATGGGGGCGGCTTGCTGGTCTGGCAGGTCCAGGCTGCCATAGACATCTTGCCCGACCGCCTGCGCCGGACACTGACCAGCGAAGACGCCGACACGCGCTATATTGCCATCGAACGGGGTGTGCAGTTGCTGGCCGACCCGCAGCATGGCTCGGCGGTGCGTGAGGTGTTGGAAGAGCTGGTCATCGGCGACCCTGACGAGGACGTGCGCCGCCGGGCGCTGGAGGCGCTACAGGTGGCCCCCGCGCCCGCTCCTGAGGCCGCCATTGAGGTGAGCGCGCCGGAGCCAGAGCCTGCCGAGGCCGCGGCGGAGCGGCTGCCCTTTGAGCCGGAGATGGTGCTGATCCCCGCCGGGCCGTTCCTGATGGGCAGCGACCCCACCAAGGATGCTGACGCACATGACGACGAGCAGCCACAGCGCCAGGTGACGCTGCCTGACTACCTGATCGGCAAATACCCTGTCACGGTGGGCCAGTACCGGGCCTTTATGGAAGCGGACGGCTACCGGCAGCGGAACTACTGGACGGATGATGGGTGGACCTGGCGTGGGCGCAAAACACAGCCGGATAACTGGCGTGTGAAGAAGTTGACAGGCGACGACAACCTACCCGTGGTTGGCGTCAGTTGGTACGAGGCTGACGCTTACTGCCGTTGGCTGGCTGACGTCACGGGCCGCGGCTACCGCCTGCCGACCGAAGCTGAGTGGGAGAAGGCGGCGCGCGGCGAGGATGGGCGGATCTACCCTTGGGGGAACGCCTATATCAGCGGCTACGCCAACGTTGACGAGACTGCAGATGAGGTGGCGCCTTTGTGGGGCGAGCTCACGACGTCGGTGGGCCAGTACAGCCCGGTGGGTGATAGCCCATATGGTTGCGCTGATATGGCCGGGAACGTGTGGGAGTGGTGCGCGGACTGGTTCGCAGGCGACTACTACCGGACCGCGCCAGCGAATGATCCGCAGGGACCGCACACGGGTGACGCCCGTGTGGAGCGCGGCGGCTCGTGGCGCGACTATCTGCTCTACGCACGCGCCGCGTGTCGCGTCGACCGCAATCCGAGCCACCGGAACGACTTCATGGGGTTTCGGGTGGCGGCGGGCGTCCCTGCCTAGCTCTGGCCTCTGCGCCCTGCCCCTTCCAAATCCACGTGAAGCGCTGCTGCAATCGAAAACGCAAGAGGGCGACCTGTGCGGGTCGCCCTCCTTTATCTACAGGTATTTGAAACGCTACGCGGCGGCGCTCTCGTCCTCGTCGGACCACTTAAGCGAGGTGCCGCTCTCCGAGAGCAAAATCGGCCTGCTCTCGCCGCGAATAGCGTCGTCGTTGACTACCACCTTGCGCACGTCGTCGCGCGATGGCACCTCGTACATCACGTCCAGCAGCGTGTTCTCGATGATCGTCCGCAGCCCGCGCGCGCCCGTTTCGTAGTCTTCCGCCAGATCGGCGGCAGCGTCCAGCGCGGCCTCGGTGAACGTCAGCTCCACCTTGTCCAGGTCGAACATCGTCTGGAACTGTCTGGTCAGCGCGTTCTTGGGTTCGGTCAAAATGGCGACCAACGACTCGTGATCCAGTGGATCGACGGCTGCCGTGACAGGCAGGCGGCCCACCAACTCAGGGATCATGCCGTAGCCCACCAGGTCGTCCGGGCTGATCTCGTGCAGCAGTTCGGCCTCGCTCATCTCGCGGCGGTTGCCGGTGCCGTAGAAGCCCAGCGTGCCCTTTGCCCCGACCCGTCTGGCGACGATCTCGGCCAGCCCGTCGAAGGTGCCCCCACAGATAAACAGGATGTTCTTCGTGTCTAGCTGGAGAAACTCCTGTTGGGGGTGCTTGCGGCCCCCTTGCGGCGGCACGTTGGCCACCGTCCCCTCGATGATCTTCAGCAGCGCTTGCTGCACGCCCTCGCCGCTCACGTCGCGGGTGATGGAGGGGTTGTCGCCGGTCTTGCGCCCGGTCTTGTCCAACTCGTCGATGTAGATGATGCCCTGCTCGGCGCGCCGCAGGTCGTAGTCGGCGGCCTGGATCAGGCGCAGCAGAATGTTCTCCACGTCTTCGCCCACGTAGCCCGCCTCGGTCAGCGCGGTGGCATCGGCGATGCAGAACGGCACGTCGAGCACGCGGGCCAGTGTCTGCGCCAGAAGTGTCTTGCCGCAGCCCGTCGGCCCGATGATGAGGATGTTGCTCTTGTCGATCTCCACGTCGTCGATCTGGCCGCCCGCCTTGACGCGCTTGTAGTGATTGTAGACCGCCACAGATAGCACGCGCTTGGCACGGTCCTGGCCGACGACGTAGGCATTGAGCTGCTCGAAGATTTCGCGCGGCGTGGGCATCTGTTCGAAGCCGAGTTCGGCGGTCGGCGGATCGAACTCAAAGTCGAGCGATTCCTCGTAGAGAATGTCGTGGCAGAGGTCCACGCATTCGTTGCAGATGAACACGCCCTCCAGCCCGGAGATCAGCCGGTCTATGTCAGGCTTGGCCCGGCGGCAAAAAGAGCAGCGTTGTTCGAAGCTTATGTCCATGGGCGCCTATTTACTGTTGTCGCTCCCGTTGACAGGAGGTGGTTCCAGCACGCCGTCCACCAGACCATATTCCACCGCCTGGTCGGGCGTCATGAAGATGTCCCGGTCTGTGTCTTCGGCGATCTTTTCGACATCCTGGCCGGTGTGGAAGGCAAGGATGTCGTTCAGACGCGCGCGCAGTCGCAAAATCTCGTTGGCCTGAATCTCAATGTCTGCCGCCTGGCCCTGCGCGCCGCCGAGCGGCTGGTGCAGGTGGATGGTGGCGTTTGGCAGGGCATAGCGCTTGCCGTCGGTGCCCGCTGCCAGCAGCACCGTGCCGAAACTGGCGGTGAAGCCGACGGCGACGGTGGAAATCGGCGCGGTGATTTGCTGCATCGTATCATAGATTGCCATCCCGGCGTAAATCTGGCCGCCGGGCGAATTGACGTACATCTGGATTTCGCGCTCTGGGTCCTCACGGTTGAGGAAGAGCAGTTGCGCCACGATCAGGTTGGCTGTCTGGTCGTTGATGGGAGTGCCTACAAAAACGATGCGCTCTTTGAGCAGCAGTGAGAAAATGTCGTAAGCCCGCTCGCCACGGCCAGTGGTTTCGATAACCATCGGGATAAGGGCGCTGGGCAGGGTTGTCATCTCTACAGAACTCCTTTTTGGCGAATACATTTCGTCGTGATGCGGCGCTATTCGTCGTTGGTCTGCGCCGCCAGTGATTCGAGCGACGGGGCGTCGCCGCTGGCGATAGCCACCAGCCGCTCGCGAATCTTCTGTATTAGCAGTGAATTGCGAATTTCATCCTTCGCGTCCTCAGACTGGAAAAAGTGGCGGGCCAAAGCTGCCTGCTGACCGGCGGAAAGCAGCATGGTTTCGATTTCGTCCTTGATTTCGGCGTCGTCTACGCTCAGACGCTCTTCCTCTACCAGCTTACCCATCGCCAAGACGCGGCGAAGGTTCTCCTCCACGTCTTCGCGCATCTCCCCGCGCAGGGTTTCCATGTCGGTATCGGCGATGGAAAAGTAATCGTCCAGCGTCATGTTCTGTTGTGCGCTGAGCGTTTGCTCGAAATCCCCCACGCTCCGGTCGATCCACTCTTCGAGCATGACAGGCGGGTAGCTGAAGGACCCCTTTTCGATGATGGTCTCCAGCACCTCGTCGGCGTATTGCTCGTCGGCCTGGCGCTGCATGTGTTCTTCCAGCTCTTTTTGCATGTTCTCGCGCAGCGCCTTCAGGTTGTCGAAATCGCCCACAGTCTGGGCGAACTCGTCGTCCAGTTCGGGCAGGTCCCGGAGCCGGACCTCGACGCACTTCACCTCGAAGGAGAAGTCTTGGCCCCCCAGGCCGCTTTCCTCCAGGAAGTCGTCGGGTGTGACCACGGTGAAGCTGCGCTCCTCCCCGGCCTTCATACCCAGCACCTTCTCGGCGAAGCCGGGGGCCGGGAAAGACATGTCGTCGCGAATCAGGATAGGCGACCCGTCGCGCTCGATCAAGGTTTCCGGCTCGCCATCCTCCTCTCTCACCATCGTCCCTTTGTAGTCGAGGGTCGCCACGTCGCCGTATTCGATGCCGCGCTCCACCGTTTCCAGCACGGCGTTTTCTGCGCGAAGCATCTCCAGCGCTTCCTGCACGTCTTTCTTGCCGACCTTCACCTTCTTGCGCTTGACCCGTACCTTGCGATAGTTGCCCAGGTCCACCTCTGGGCTGAGAGGAACGGTATAGGTGATAACCGTCGGGTCGCGCTGCACGTCGATCAGGCTGCCGGGCGCGTAAGGCACCAGTTCGCTTTCCTCCAGCGCCTCCCGGTAGACCTCCTGGCCCAGCGTATCCAACGCCTCGTCGAACAACGCCTCCTCGCCTACCTGACGAAGGACGATGTGGTATGGCACCTTGCCCTTGCGAAAGCCAGGGAACTTGACCTGTCGAGAAATCTTGCGCGCTGCCCCCTTGAGCGCTTTCTCGACGCGCTCCGGCTCGACCTCGACGGTCAGGCTGGCCTCGTGGTGTTCCAGGAATTTTGTTTCGACCTTCACGTTTTCTTCCTTGAGAGTCGCATCCGCGCGATTATATCATGCGGATAGGGGCGATGCCATCGCGCGCGGGGTTTCTAATACTTTCTATGCAAATGTACAGGCTCAGGCGGTGGCAAGGATCTCGTTCGCAGCCGCCAGGGAGCGCTCGATTTCCGCATGAAATCCCAGTTGCCGGAAAGCCATGCCCATGCAGCCGATCAGGTTCATGGTAAAACCGGGCTGGATTTGCAGCAGGCCGGTAGGGCCAACACGAAAAGCTCGCCCGGCCAGGGGACCGTACGTCCCGGCGATAGACAACCCATATTGCGCCTGCATCAACCGGGCAAAATCCTCGTGCCGGATGCCAGCCGGGTGGCGGATGGCGGTGACCGTGTTGGCGAAATGCTGCTCTGATGCGCTGCTGCTGGGTGCGGATGGGTCATAGGCGACCAATTCCAGGCCCATGGCGCGCGCGGCTGCGCGGATGGCCCTGGCCACCTTTTCGTAGCGGCGGTAGAGTTCCGGCAGGCCCATGTCGAACATCAAGTCCAGCGCCGCGCGCAGGCCGAAAACCAGGCTCACAGGAAAAGTGAAATACCCGGACTCGCGCCGCATCCACACCTCGCGCCAAACCAGCAGGTTGGTGTACCAGGCCTGGATGGGCACCTGCCGTCCCTCGATGGCTTTCCAGCCGCGCTCGCCGATCGCGACGTAACTCAGCCCGGCGGGCGCAGACATACACTTGTGATTGCCGCTGATGCAGAAGTCAATCCCCCAGTCGTCGGTTCGAACTTCGGCACCGCCCAACGTCTGGGCGGCATCGACCACGTATAGGAGGCCGCGTTCGCGGGCGATCTCCCCGATTTCCTCGACGGGATTGGCGATGCCGGTGGACGTTTCGACGTGCGTCACAAAAAGCGCTTTGACGTTCTCATCCCGCACCGCGTCCAGTTGCCGCCGCACCACGTCCGGGTCGATGGGTGTGCCCCATTGCTCGTCGAGCACCAGCGGCACCGCCCCGTGCGCGCGGGCCATCACCGTAAAAAGCTCGCCCCAATGGCCGTTGACCGCGACAGCCGCCGCTTTTTCGCCCGGTTCGAGCAAGCTGCAAACCACGGCGTCCATCGCCATACGGATAGGCCCGGTCATCACCAACACGTCGCCGCTGGTGTTGTACAGCCGCTTGAGCAGCACCAGCGTCTCTTCGAAATAAGCGACGAAGTCATCTGACCACGGGTTGACGTAGGGTCGCTGCATGTTGCGCAAGACCGCCGGATGCAGCGACGTGCCGCCGGGGATGGCGCTTTGCAGGTCGTCGAAAGCGTGCCAGCGGTCATCTTTCGCAGCTTCGCGCATTATGAGTTTCCTTGCAGATGGTGTGTGAATCCTACTGGCTGAACTTGACGTGACGTGGTTCCAATTAGGCAGGTACGGCGATGTAGGGTCAAGCGTGGCTTCCCGGTCAGGCCACTAGCCGTTTGCCGTGTCGTCATAGTATGTGGGGGGTGGTTGTTTGTCAACCCGGCAAGTCTCGTGACGCGCGTCGGCCCTTCGGGCTTCCGTGTTCCGAGCGCGGTCCGATTCCCCACTCATCAGGCTGAATTGTCGCCTCGTTAAGTTTCGGCATGGCGAATGCCCGTGCGGTAGGGTATCGTGGCCTGCACAGGACATCCACTCGTTGGTCGCGATTGTGGTACCGCTGTTTGCGTGATGCCGGTATGATGCGCCACAATCTGCTCTTGGAGCGGGCTATCACGCAGCAGCCAGAGTGGCGTCCGCAAATTGGGAAGGAGCGTCCCAAGAACCGCTCGCCTGCTGTATCGCGTCAGAAATCAGCTATACTAACAACGTGCGAAATCCGGGACGTTCTGGATTCCGGTCAGCATATTGCTGGTGGATAGAGCCAGAGAAAAAGGAGGGTTCTAGATGGAGGCTCTGGGGATTGATTTTGGCGGTTCGGGCATCAAAGGCGCGGTTGTAAATACCGAACAGGGTGAATTCGCCTCAGAGCGACACCGGATTCCCACGCCAGCACCTTCTACGCCAGACTCCGTGACCGACGTCGTGGCAGAGATGGTGCGCACTCTTGCATGGAGCGGCCCCATTGGTTTTACCGTTCCGGCGGTTGTCAAGAAGAACGTAGCCTACAGTGCCGCCAACATCCACGACACGTGGATAGGCACGGATGCCGCGCAACTGATTCAATCCAAAACCGGCAACGTGGCGTTGATACTGAATGATGCTGACGCTGCCGGTATCGCAGAAATGCGTTTCGGTGCGGGTAAGGGACGCGATGGCACGGTGATGGTGCTGACGTTGGGCACAGGGATCGGCAGCGTGATTTTCGCCGATGGGCACATAGTGCCCAATACCGAACTCGGCCATCTGGAGATTCGCGGCAAAGATTGCGAAGTCCGTGCTTCAAATAGAGCGCGCGTGGAGAAAGATCTGAGCTGGAAGAAGTGGAGCAAACGCCTGAATGAGTATTTGCAGTATGTAGAGTTCCTCTTCTCGCCCGACTTGTTCATCATCGGCGGAGGGGTGAGCAAGAAACACGAGAAATTCTTCAAGTATCTGGACGTGAAGGCCGAGATTGTACCGGCCCAGTTGCGCAACGAGGCGGGGATTATCGGCGCGGCGATGGCAGCACAGGAACGCGAATAGCAACTCCTCCTTGGAGATGGGCCGCTGCTGCGCCCTGGTGGCTCTCCAGCCTCTCTCCATTGGGGTGGGGCAGGGCGCCAAAGAGTCTGTATGGATTATCAAAGAACCGCTCAACCTTGTTGGTGAGCGGTCCGTCTGCTTGTGGTGGGGAAGGCGGGACTCGAACCCGCACGCCTTGCGGCACATGATCCTAAGTCATGCTCGTCTGCCAATTCCGACACTTCCCCACTTGGGCGACGCCATTATAGCCAGACCACTTCACCTGAGCAAGCGTGTGGTCAAGCCGTGAAATCGTATCTACACTCCCTGCGATCATACAAAGGATGGAGCGGTGGCCATCACCTATAAACGCTTTGTTGATTCGATTGACGACGCAGCAGGTGTGCTGGAGGTGGAGGCAGCCTGTTGGAACGAAGCGACCCGCTCGCCGCAGAGCCTCCTGGAGTTGTTCCGGTCCACCGAGCAGGTGCAGGCTTGCTGGCTGGCCCAAGCTGCCGGGCAAGTGGTGGGGTTCATGCATGCCTTTGCCACATTCGACGGGGGCTTGACGACCTGGGAGCTTGATCTGCTGGCTGTTCACCCCGACTGGCGGCGTCGCGGCATCGCCACCGAACTGGTCAGGCGTGCCACACGCGACGCGCCCTCGTCAGCCGCCCGCGCGCGCACCATGATCGCCACCGACAATATCCCATCGGCCAAAGCCTTTCAGCGCGTGGGGTACGACACCGATGCTGGTCTGAGTAGAATCTACGTGCTGGATACACCCGGCGGAGATGCCCCCTCGCCAGAATGGCCCCCAGAGGTGACGATCGCGCAGCAGCCGGGCAAACCGTCCTGGGTAGCTGCCGCCGCCGGGCACGGCAGGGTCAGTCTGTTGGCGGTTCGCACCGTGCTGTACGACGGCCTGTGGGTCGAGGGTTTTGCCAGGGACACGTCGCCTGCGTTGTTGGCGGCAGCCCTCGCCCATGCCGCGCAACAGGGCCTGGACCTGGTGGGGTTGATCGTGCCCGCCTCCGACCCGGCAGCGATAAGCGTCGTACAGGCGGCGGGTTGCGAATCTCTGGGCGACTATCTCACCTGGACGCACCCTCTACCCCTCCCAGATTGACGGCGCTGGCCGGTTCCGGCCTCAAACCAAATTCAAACCCTGTAATAGCGGCAGGACGTAAGCCATGGTATGATGCCGCGTATGGCGATAGAAATGAGCGATCCAATGGCCAAGAGCGTTGTCGAGCAGGACGAGTGGTTTGTCCCACTACGCCCGCCGGAAGAGTGCAGCATCCTGGTCGTGGACGACGAGCCGAGCGTCGTCGAAATCATCACCTTTTTCCTGGAAAAGCAAGGTTACCAGACACTCTCTGCCGCGCATGGCCGGGAGGCGCTCAAACTGGTGCGCCAGGAGAAGCCGGACGTGGTGGTGATGGACGTGATGATGCCAGAATTGGATGGTATCGAAGCCTGCCGTCGTCTCAAGGAGTCAACCGTGACGCGCCACTTGCCTGTCGTCCTGGTGACCTCCAAAGGCGACACCGCCCGGCGTATCAAAGGCAAAGAGGCAGGTGCCGACGATTTCCTCGACAAACCGGTCAACGAGTTGGAATTGGCCGTTCGGGTACGGGCGCTTTTGCGCAGTAAGCTGCTCTACGAACACGTGGTGGCCAGCAACCGCGAATTGGAAGGTCGCGTCGCCGAGCGCACGGCTGAGTTGCGCGCGGCCTATGAACAGCTCCAGGAGTTGGACCGCTTCAAATCCGACGTCATCTCGAACGTATCGCACGAGTTACGCACGCCATTGCAGCACATCAAGAGTTCGGTGTCGCTCCTGACGATGGGTAATCTGCCGGAGGAGCAGGCCGAGTCCATCAAGGAGATGGTCGATCACGCCGTCAACTCGATGGTTCGCTTGGTGGACGACATCATCAACCTGGGAGAGGGAACCGCGTTGCGGTTTGGGGCCGTCCTGATGTCAGACGTCGTCGCCGAAGCGGTGCACCAAAACCGGGGCGTGCATCGCAGCAGAGCCGATGACATTGTTGTCGGACTTGGCGACGACCTGCCGCCTGTCGAAGCGGATGCCCGCGCCCTGACCCGTGTGATTTACCATCTGCTGGACAACGCGCTCAAATTCAGCGACGAAGGCACTTCTGTGTTGGTGACGGCCCAGCGCATTCCCGACAACATGGTACGGGTGACCGTCAAAGATCGCGGTATCGGTATCCCCGACGACGAACAAGAGCGTGTGTTTGAGCCGTTCTACCAGGTAGACTCGTCGTCTACGCGCCGCTATAGTGGTGCTGGTATGGGGCTGGCGCTGGTCAAGCTGATCCTCGACGGGCACGGGGCGAAGGCTTACCTTGAGAGCAAAGAAGGGCAGGGCAGCACTGTCTGGTTCGATTTGAAGGTCATTGACCTCGACTGAATCCACTCACGAAGAAACAAATCCCTTGAGCACAACAGAAAGAACACCACGCCTGCATCAACTGCTGATGCGTCCGGTGGTATTGGAGCGTCTGCCGTGGTGGCTGACGCTGATCTTGCTGGCTGGTGGGGCGGCGCTGGGGAGTCTGCCCTGGCGATTCTCTGGCTGGCCCTGGATGGCAGGCATGCTGCTGGCCTTCAGCCTGGCCGACTGGTTGAGCCTGGCCCTGCTGCCGCGTCTGGAGCGCTCGTTTGGCCCGGTCAAGCCGTCCTTGCTGGCCCTGGCTGCGCTGCGAGCCGTGCTGGCGCTGGCCGCCGGGCTGCTGTTGCCCTCCGCGTGGCTGGTTCTCGCCGTGCAGCTGGCGCTGCTGCTGGCAAGCCTCTATGCCACCTGGATCGAACCCTTCCGGCTGCGTGTCACCACCCAGACCTTTTTCTCCTCGAAGCTGGACCCCTCCGGCCCGCCCATCCGCCTGCTGCACCTGGGCGACCTGCACGTCGAGCGCCTGACGCGCCGCGAGGCCGCCGTCCAGCAGCACGTCGAGGCGCTGGCCCCCGACATTATCCTGTTCAGCGGCGATTTCGTGAACCTGTCCTATCGAGACGACCCGCTTGCCACGCAGCACATACGGGAGATCGTCAGCCAGTGGCACGCGCCATATGGCATCTATTGCGTCTCCGGCACGCCGCTGGTCGAGTCGGCGGAGCACGTCGCCCGGTTTGTGAGCGGCACCGATTTGCGCTGGCTGCGCGACGAGGTGGTTCCCGTGGAGATAGGTGGGCAGCGATTGACCCTGGCGGGCCTGGATGGGGCCTTGTGGCGAGAGGATGCCTTGCCCCGCCTGGAGGCCGTGGCCGGGAGATTGCCCGACGACGGAACGTGTCGCATCTTGCTATACCACACGCCGCACGTCACGCCGGAAGCGGCGCAGGCGGGCTTCGACCTGTTCTTGTGCGGCCATACCCACGGCGGCCAACTGCGCCTGCCGTTGTATGGTGCCCTCCTCACCGCCTCCGAACTGGGCAAGCGCTACGAGATGGGACGCTACCAGGTCGGCGCGATGACGCTGTACATCACGCGTGGGTTGGGCATGGAGGGCGGCAGCGCCCCCCGCGCCCGCTTTCTATGTCCGCCGGAGATGACGCTGTGGACGCTGCGCGGCGTGCCTGACTAGGGCGTGTATGCAAACTCGTTTTTCGCCTGCCAGGGCCATCTTTCCATCCTGAGATTGCGCGTGAAGTGGTTGCGAATCGAGGGCAGAAATACTGTCCTTGGAACTTTGCATACACACC